>F144_Wood_Sandpiper__coassemble_0_pt1 | contig 142356 bp, 131 predicted proteins | sample F144_Wood_Sandpiper__metabat2_low_PE_003 | metagenome-assembled genome bin F144_Wood_Sandpiper
ATGCTAAATATAATAATTTTAATTCAATTTGCTTATTAAATATTGCACACAAATATTTAATAATTTTTTTAAGATAAAGGTTTTTCTTAAAGAAAACTACAGATAAGATAACTAGTACAAAAGATAAAGTAATGTAAAACAATGCTGTAGATATCAATTCAACTGATGAAACCTGAATCAATGATAACAATATGAAAATTACTCCTACTGCGATAATATCTAGGTACCGATCAACTACGACTGAAGCAATTCCCAACGTAATCCCATTCTTCATCTTTTTCCCTGCCAAAATTGCTCTAACTAAATCGCCAATACGAAATGGTAAGCAAAAATTAACAAGATAACTAATTGCTAGTGATTTTGCTAGTAAAGATTTATATGGTTTTTCATATATTTCTATACTTTGGCTCCAACGCAAAACTTTGAATATATGACCAAATAATAGAAACATAATTGATAACGCAAATATTTGCATTATTTAAGCCTCAAAAACTCTGATGAACCTTTTGCTAAACTATACTCTTCTGGAGTTCCAAATGGAGTATGCATATCAACTTGGAAAAGTACTATTTTTTTACCTTTCTCGATAAGTTCATTGAAAACTCCACTTACAAAAAATTCTGAATATTGGCAATTATTTAAATATTGGTTTGATGCATCTACAAAGGTTTCTTTATTTTTAAAATAATATGCTCCACATATTGCTTGATTACTGATTGCTTTTTTCTCGTATGTTTTAGTTACATATCCCAATTCATTCGTAGCTGCATAACTAAACTTAGGATCTTCCGATTGGAATGTTAACATTCCACCATCAACAGTTTTATTTATACTTTTTTCGCAGAATTCGTAAAAACTTGAACATGTAAACATATGGTCACAATCATTAAATACTATAGGATAATTATTATCTATTATTTCTACGCCTTTCAAACACGTTAATACGGCTCCATTCAATACCTCTTTTAATACAACAATTTTCGCTTCAGAAAAATACGATAAAATTACTTCATCGATTTTATGATTGTCAATATGCTCCTGTAAAACAACAAAAATTAAATTTTCCAATTCAACAAACTTACTAATAGAGATTGTTGCCCAGTAAAAGAAGGGATGTCCGTTTATTTCAATTAATGGCTTAGGAAGCGAAAAACCAAATTCAGAAAATCTCGATCCACTTCCACCCATGGGCATTACTAAATTTATTTTATTCATTTTAAATTCTCCTCGAGACAGCTACTTGATATCTCCGTGTAGGTATAATTCATATCCTTGTTTGATTTGTTAGTTTTAAATAGTTTCTCTGAATTTGCTATATATTGAAATGCTAATGAAGCAATTTCTTTTGATTGTTTATAGAATTTTGCGTTACTAACTTGATCTTCTTCTCTCCAAGTTAGAGGAAAATAATCAAAATTGGATTTTACATATATACCGTAAAGTAACATATAGACATTAAAAGTCAAAGTATCAGGAAAATTTAAATAAAATTTACTTTTTAGATAATCTACCTTGTAAAGATTTAAACCAGAACCCAAGTCTTCAACTTTATCTCTTACTAAAAGTGATAATATTCTGTTAAATACATGATTTCCAAAAATTCTAAATTTAGAATAGTTTATTAGTTTAGATTCTTTATTAAATCTTGATCCTAAAAAAGAATCAAATTTAAGACACTCTCCATTTAAAATAAATGGAATTACATCATTAATATCACCTTGATCATCCCCATGTAGTACTAATATATGACTGAATTCATTTTCAATAGCATAATTAAATGCCACTTTGTGAGAGCCACCCAAGTTATAATTATCATCATTAAGAAATATTTTCATCTTAATCTTTGATCCTTTAATTACTTTTTTTGCACATTCAATACTAGAATCTCTACTATTATTATCTATTATAATAACTTCGTTAAAGCAACTCGAATCTTTCAATTTAACTATTCTAGTTAACACTCTTTCAATTTGCGGATTACAATTATACATTGGAATAAATATAAGAATTTTATTCATTTGTTTTACCCTTCTTTCCTCTAGTTAATGCTTTCATAAAACAAAAATTCGATGTCATGGTAACTGGCGTTATGAGTACCTTTGTAAAAATCTTTAATAAATTTGGTTCTATACTTTCACTAAGCTCGAGTGTAGATAGAAATGCAAATATGTATTGGGCTAATACAGAAATAATAGTCACTAGTATAATTTGATAAATAACATAAATAGTGTATTTACAGATTAGTTCCTTTTTTGAATCAAACGTTGATTTAAAAGTGTGCTTGGTTGATATAAAGAAAACATATGTAATTGCTGGAATAGCACTGATCATATTTGATATAGATATGTTTATGTGAAGTAAATTAGTAAGAATAATAAAGAAAATAAAATCAATTATAAAACCTATTCCTGAAAACAATATAAAAGAAATCACCTGTGGCTTGTTTAATCTCATCTACTATCCCTCGATTTAGATGCATTATAAGTAGAAAGCGCATAACCATAAGGAATCTTAGCTTCAAAACCATCTAAACCATCAAGAAAAGGCCCTTGTTCTATATTTACATATTCATGTTCAACTTCCGATACATTAATATCATCAAATTTTCTTACTATCATATTCTCAAATGTAAAATCTTTAATTGTTGAATTAAAAACATTGAGAGCAGGTTTACCAAATTCAAAAAGATAATCATTTTGAAAAAAGTAAGTAATTAGTAATACTGGAATTAAGGATTTGAATACGGAATTTAATTTAACATTTTTAAAAATAATTGCAAGCGCTATAATTAATAGTATCATTGACATAATGTTACATCCATAATAATATCTGTCTGGAAATGTTGATTGGTATCCGTTAAAAATCTGAGTCATTTTTATTCTCATTAAAATGGATGCTATACACACAACAAATGTAGAAGTAAATATGAAAGTATAAATATTAAATAACCCTTTAGATTTCATTTGCTTAAATAAAGCGTAAATTACAATCATCAAGTATATAATAAATAATCCGATAACTATAAAATCATTTAATTGGCTATAAAATATAAATATAAAAGGATATAAAAAATGCCTTGCTAAAGAGAATTCGATTAATGAACTAGCTGTATATATCATATCGGTAGTTACTCCCTCCGATTGCAATAAGCTCGGTAGCAAACAAAGACCAATAATCAAAGACAAAATCATTACCATATTGGCTTTGACCCATTTAATTAACATACCATCTTTTAATGCTTGGGCAAAAGTTAAAAGGACGTAGCATCCAATAACCCCATACGATAATGGAAATGATAATCCAGATAAAATACATAAAACTCCACATAGATAATTTTGAGTACATGATGTGTTTCTTTTGTTATAAATTGATACCAAAACTAAAGCAGTTAAAACTGGCCAAATGAATACAGAGTTCAACACTCTTCCAAATATCTCAGCCCCTGAGTTATTGACTGGGGTTAATAGTATGCAGATTGGAATAAGAATTGATGCAAGTTTACTTATTTTTTTCATAGCAACATAACTTAGAGATACAATTAGAGCATAAAAAGCATTTGCAACCAAACCTATAAAAATAGGTAAGTATGAAATATCATATCCATTAAATAGTTTACATATAAATAATGATAAGTACAATAATACATAAGAGCCAGTATTTTGGAAATCAGCAAAGTAACCTCCAGACCTCGTTTTAAACATTGACTCAATCAATCCGTTAGTAAATATATTTCCTATATAAGAGCTATCCTCTGCGTAAAGAGATGGAGTAAATATAAAATCAGAATATCTGAGTATTAATACTCCGAAGCTGATTATAAAAATAATATAAACATTTTTATTTACCATAATATGCTTTTTACTTAAGACTATCATATTCTGGAATCTGTCATTATCAAAAAAACAGAGTAATAAAGCAACAATAACTATAAAAAGTAAACTCATGCTTGAGAGCGTGTGCTCATCATAATTAATTCTTAAGTTTAGATATGCATCCATTAGATGACCATTCTTTTTCAAACTACTTCCCATATTCTTATGTAAATTGTTTGCGCTATCAAAAAATGTAATTGAGCTCCCAGCAATGCCATCAAGACTTTTTGCTATTATTTTAAGATGCTCTGTATCTCTTCCAAACTGTTTTACATCTACTTTAATGTACTCCCCATCATTTAGCTTATTAACATCGATTACCTTTTCACTTATTAATTCAGAATCACTATATATTTGTATCTCTAGCGTTCCCATATTATTTCTATTATTATAATTCCCTACTTGTATCTCAACAGAATCAATATAGTTAAACATACGTTTGAATTCAAATTCGATAGTATCATTTTTAAGTAACTCTTCAACATTTCCTCCACTGCTTTCATTATTAAAAGACGAAATTTCGATAGATTTATGATTTGGAAATAAGACCACAGATAAAACAATAAAAATCAAAAATATTAAAACCTCAAATTTATAGTTTTTAGTTAAAAACTGTTTAAATTTATTCAACATGTGTATTCTCCTTAATGGTATTCATTATTACTTAACCAATCTAATTAAAAATCAAATTAATCAGAGTTTATATTTTATCATGGGGTTTTTCTTCATTAACTTCATGCAATATTTCGTGATATATTCATTATTAGTATCACTACCGTCTGCTAAACACAATTCCCAATCAAAGCGTATGTACACCAAGATACCAATTTTATATAACTCAACGTATTAATTAAGTCATTAATTAAAGTTATAAGCGAATAAGTTAAAAAGAGATAAGCTCAAGTTTCTATTATTTATATATTTTTTTTCGTATAACTTTTAGGAATTTATATCTAACTCTAATTAAAAAATATGTGAATTTAATTATATTAATATTTGCTATCTTTTTGTTTTCTCTTCTATAATCGTTTAACTTAAAATGTTTCAGTAGATTCATAGATACAACTTCTATTGAAAAGTTATCTATACAGAACAATTGACTTTGTTTCACGATTTTATCGAGTAAATTAGAATCCTCAATGTATAATTCAATCATTTCTATCCATGATTTTGAGTTATTTTCGCTCAATAGACCTGTTTCCCTTTCCAATATAATTTCTTTATAAGGAGTTACGTTTGAGTATATACCTGCAATGCCTAGACTGCTATATTCAATAAATTTGTTATAATGCTTACAATTGTTAAATTCATTGTCTTCTAAAGGGGCGATACCTATATCCCAGTTTAATTCAATGATTTTGTTTCTGTAAGTTTTATAGTTTTTCTCAAATTTATAATATTTGATATTGTATTCTTTTGAAAATATAGGTGATATTCCAATAAAGTTAAATTCAATCCTATTTCCATATTTCGTATGGAAATAGTCTATAACATCAGGAAGTATTTTCTTTATTTCACTTGATCTATCAACTGAACCAGCGAAACCTATTTTAATTAAATTCTTTTTTTTACTGTTACTTATGATGCTCGCGGGTTGCTCTAATACTCCAGTATTTTTAAATTTATGTCCGTATTTTTCAATAATCTTAATTGATGGTGATAATAAACAATCACAGTGATTCATTATTGTTTTTATATTATTTTGAATATCTTTCTGTGAATAATGTGAAAATGCGCTTATATTAGGAGGTACATTTAGCAAATCATCATCTAAAATATAAATTAAATACTTACCTGCCTTTTTTAATTTTTCAGATAAGATTCTCTCAAAGTAACTATCTGATCTTACAAAAATAATAATATCACTAGAATTTAATTGTTTATTAGTTACTGCCAATGATTTTGAATGTTGAAAGAAAATCCTACCTTTTTTTTGCAAATATTCAAGATGCAAAAACGCGCAAAATTGAACAGATGGAATGAATTCGTTATATAATAATAACACTCTTATCATGATATTATACTTTCGTAAGTTTCTTCAATTTGTTGAATCATCGCTGAACCCATATATTTAAGTATCACTTCATTAAAAGCAGTTTCAGTAATCATTGCGACGTCCACTTCTTTATTATGAATTTTTTCGATTTTCTCGTACCATTCTCCTTGTTTACATAAGAAGCCATTTTCACCATCTCGAATTACTTTATTAAAAACTTCTGTTGGGCTAGCGCAAGTTATAGTTCTTACTAGCGCTGATTCAAAATACTTGAGTTCTGATTTGCAATTTGTAAATTCATTAATGACTAAAGGGGCTAAATTAACGTCAACCATTGATATCAGATATTGTAATTCCACAAAATCAACTAGAGGAATGAAAGTAATTCTTTTCAATGTTAAAAAGCAATCAAATTCTTTAGGGAATTCCATGAACCCCACAACTATAATATCAATATCATTATATTTATTTAATAGATTTAATAACTCTGGCATTATTAATTTAAAGTCATTAACATGAGAAGGTGAACCACTGAAATAGCCTATTTTGAACCTTTTATTTTTGCTTTTTCTTTTCACAAATGACTGTGAGCATTCAAATTGACTATTGTTTAAGTAATTAGGAATTATATAACAATCTTCTTTAAACTTTATTTCCAACATTTTAGCTAGGTGATAATTAGTTGTTGTAAATTTATTCGCAAGCGAAGCTAACAATTCTATCCTACCAACATACGTAAACCAATATTCTAATTCATTATCATTTCCCAAAGGCACATTAATTGAATTTGTGATTAATGGTATTTTTTTGATGTCGAACACCATATCATCAACATCGTAAACGATAGGTATATTAAACTTCCTAGCTTTTGTGATAAAATTTTGCGCTTTATGTGTCCATCTACAACGCACAAATGTTATAATTTTGATTTTATCAAAATATTCTTCTATATAATCCAATTCATTGTAGAAAAAATACACTGATTTCCAATTACTGCTGTTTTGCAATATTTCATAAATATTGTATGCTCTGTACCTAAACGTTGATGTATCAGCAGCTTCATAAATTTGTATGTTTACTTTCACTTTGTCATTAATACAACTGCGTAAATAACTCAGCCGTTTTAATACTGAAATATTCCATGGAGAACTATTATAGTTAGATTTATTTATCATATTTGTCTGTCTCTTTCATATAATTTAGTACATCATTAAGAGCCTCGCTCCAGTCACGAATAATCGTCGAATTTTGCATATTTTCGTCTCTCGTTTTAGAGTCATTTGCTAATTCAATAGCTTTTTCTAAATTCACCATAAATATTTCAATATTTAAGTCGCTTAAAATAACATTTTTATTAAATTCAAATTCTTCTTTATTAGCACACTTATTTGAAAGAACAACTCCTCCGGAACAAGCAATGTCGTATGGAACATAACTTGGATGGGGTGTATACATTAATGAGAGTGCCAAGTCGACCGTACCTATGAATTCAGCATACGCTGTCCAATCCATTAATCCTAAATTAACAATTTGAACTTCACTTGTAAGATTAATATTTGGCATATCAGCACCTGCACAATATATATCCCATTCCTCTAGATTAATAATTCCTCGTTCAATACCCAAATTAATGATTTTTAATCCATAATAATACATATTTCTTGGATTATTATGACGCGAATAGAAAAATAGTTTCTTTTTTTTGTTATTTATCTTAGAAGGTTTATATAAATTCTTTGAAAAAGCCGGTTCGAAATAAATTCCATTTTTTGTAATATTAGGAACTGTTTCACTAAAGTAGTCAAATAAATACTTTGTATTAACAATAAAATTGATATTTTCATCATTTAAAATTTCTGTACACATATAGTGATTGTCGCCGTGAGGGTAAAAGAATGTTTCAACTTCTTGTATAATATAGTAGAATTTTTTTCTAATAGTTGTTTTTTTAATGGCTACGGCACTCCACCATGATGTAGCTAAAAACACATCCTTATCTGAAATTTCCAACTTAAAATTCTTGTTACCATAAACATCTCGATCATAATCAGAATAAAATTCAAGAGAATCTGGAATTTGGACGTTGTTAATTCTAAGTATTTCAAGATAATTGGTAGGATTCCCTGGAGAATTTCTTGTAATAATACGTAATTTAAAATTATTCTCATTTGCAAATTTAGTAGCAATAATTAGTGCAGTAGCTACTCCGCCCAGTAGACTATTCTTTTCTAAGCAGTCTGTTACTAAGTTTAAGCGCCATTCAGATGATTCCGTATATAGAGCAGGAATCATCTGCAAATCTCTAAAATGTGCATTAAGCATAGTAGCTAGTGGCATATTATTGTTTATTTCTAAATCGATGGTTGAGTTACCCTCAGAGTACATAATTTTATTTTTTATACCACTAATATTCTTAATTTTTCTTATTGTTTTTTTAATACCATTTTTTAATAGATAGATTAAGGCTTTCTTTAATAAGCTTAAAAATCTAAATAAATACCTAAACATCTTTTTAATTATATCAACCACTACTCTAATTGGTAATGTTAAATTCCACATTGTTGATTTTCTGATTATGCTTAAGTCAGTTTCAGTTCTATTCAATTTATCTTTTAAATCTTGTATTTCAAAATTAGCTCTAGCTAATTCATTAGTTTGATCGTGTAACTTATCAAGCAGAAAAGATTCGCTTTCTTTTTTTATATTACTAGTCCCATTCTTTCTTTTGGATGAAACACCCTGATTCTTAATTTTCCCGTCCATTTTGCTCTCCTCTTTCTATACCGTTTGAATCTAGAATAACTACTTATAAAATATAATTTCTATATAATTGACAGATTGGCTTAGCATCGTCAAACTCTTTTATTTCACCATCTTCTAGCCAAACCACTCTATTGCACATTTCACTTATTTGATTAATATCATGTGAAACAAACAACACAGTTGTTCCACCACTCATTAAATCCATCATTCTCTTCTTGCTTTTTGCTTGAAATTGCGCATCCCCTACAGCTAATATTTCATCAACAATCAGTATCTCGGGTTCAACAACCGTCGCTATTGAAAATGCTAATCGCATCAACATTCCAGATGAATAATTTCGTATAGGTTGATCAATGAATTTTTGTAATTCTGAGAATTCTAAAATTTCTTCATACTTTGATTGTAAAAATTCTTTTGAATATCCTAGAATTGCTCCATTTAAATAAATATTTTCTCTACCTGACAATTCGTAATCAAAGCCGGACCCTAACTCTAGCATAGGAACAATATTACCTTTTACTTCGACTTTACCAGTTGTTGGCTTTAATATTCCTGATATTATTTTCAATAGAGTACTTTTTCCTGCTCCGTTTCTACCAATAATACCAACAACTTCACCTTTATTAATTTCAAAAGATATATTATTCAAAGCTAAAAAATCTTCAAATTTCAATTTTCCTTTTGCCATTGATGTGAAATATTCTTTTAGGCTTTGTATACGATCGTTAGCCATTCGGTATTTCATCGAAACATTTTCTATTTTTATCATTCAATATCCTCCTAGATATGTAACACGAAACGGTCTTGTGTCTTCTTAAATATGATTGCACCAACAATTAAAGTTACAAAGGAAGCCGTGAAGCAAAGCAAATATGCTTTGGGTTCAGGTGAAACTCCATCAATGATAATAGTTCTAGTAAAACGAATAATATGATATAGTGGATTCATTTTATAGATTGCCATGAACTGAGGAGGTATAATTGTTTCAGGATAGAAGATTGGTGTTGCGTACATCCACATCATGGATACAACTCCCCAAAGAAATTGTGTATCTCTAAAGAACACCATTGAAGATGATAGAATAAATCCCATGCCTAAGCAAAATGCAATCATACAGATGATACTAAATGGCAATATTAAGTATGACCATGTAATATTTGTCCCAGTCATCAACGCAACTACGAATAAGGGTATTAGTGAAAGAAATAAATTGATTGACGATGATAGAATTCTTGCTATTGGATAAATGTATTTAGGTACATATACTTTTGTGATAAGTGAAGCATTACTAGTAATAGATCCTAACGACATACTCGTTGCTTCTGAGAAGAAATTAAAAAATATTACACCAATCAGTAAATACAAAAGGAAATTTGGAATATCAGATTTGAACAAAGTTGAAAATACTATGTATTGAACAAGCATTGTAAGTAACGGATTTAGAAAGCTCCATAATACTCCAAGTACTGAACGCTTATATTTTGTTTTAAAATCACGCGCCACTAGTTGATCTAATAGAAATTTATATCTTTTAAATGAATTGATAACAGCTAAACCATAACTTCTTTTATTTTTCTTTTCTTTATATATTAAGTTTAGGGAATATGATCCTAAAACAATACCTAATATTGTTATGAAAATGTAGTAATATTTACCGAATGGAATAATAGATTTCGCGTCAACACTAAAGCTGAGTGAACCTGTTTCATTCTTATATAGTGTTACTGCATTTTCTACACTTTGTGTATTAGAAATCACTCGAACGATTATTTCTTTACCAAGTAAACCCTCTAAAGGAGCAGAAAACTCAATTGTATATATTGAATTGTCCTTTAACTCACTAGCATCAATCATTTGAGTTAATATCGTTGATTGATTTTGTTTATCAATAATATCAACCTCAATTTCTCCTGAATTGACTCTATTGAAAGTTGCAAATACAAGTGATAAAGAACTTATTGCTTCAGTATCTGAAATAAATTCATGTTCTATACTCTTTCCATCGTATAACTCCCCTACTACTTCATATTTATTTAAATTACTATTTATAGTTGATGCACTTTTATATTTAAGCTGTTCACCAGCTATTAAATAAAATCCTACAGCTACGAATATATAGCAACATAAAAATCGTATACAGCCTTGTTTTAGTGTTATCCTTTTTTTCATCTAATCATCCTTTTTACTATTTAAAGTCTTATTTCTTAGGTCTTTTTCTGAAAGTTTTACTTTCATATCTTTGCTAATTGGCCAATCAATGTTAATTGTTTTATCATCCCACATGATTCCAGCTTCACTTGTTGGATCATAGAAATTCGTACATTTGTATACAAACTCTGCTTCCTCACTAAGTACTAGAAATCCATGGGCAAATCCTTCAGGAACATAAAACATTTTTTTATTTTCTTCCGATAAAATAATTCCTTCCCATTTACCATAGGTTGGACTATTTTCACGTATATCAACTGCCACATCAAATACTTCACCTTTAATTACTCTAACTAGTTTCCCTTGCGGTTTCTTAGTTTGATAATGCAAGCCTCGCAAAACACCTTGAGTCGACTTAGATTGATTGTCTTGTACAAAAACCATGTCCATACCATTTTCTTTGAATTCTTCATAATTGTAGCTTTCAAAGAAATGCCCACGAGAATCTCCAAATACGGTCGGTTCAATGACCATCACACCTTCAATTGAAGTTTTAATAAAATTAAATTTACCCATAGACAGCTTCTCTCTTTTCGCTCTTGTTGTACATTTCATTGTAGTAATCTAAGTAATGTCCACTGGTAACATTATTTAACCAATCCTTATTGTCTAAGTACCATTTAATTGTTAGTTTAATTCCATCTTCAAATTTTGTTTCTGGATACCATCCTAATTCATTCTTAATTTTAGTAGGATCGATTCCATATCTTTTATCATGACCTTTACGGTCTTCTACATATTTAATCAATTGTTCGGTAACTTTATTGTCAACGTTCTTGTTAACGTAATCAATTATAGTCTTCACAATATCAATATTAGTTCTTTCGTTGTGTCCACCGATGTTATAAACTTCGCCTAATGTCCCTTTATCTAAAACCATATCAATTGCTTTGCAGTGGTCTTCGACATACAACCAATCGCGTATATTTAAGCCATCACCATATACTGGCAAATTTTTATGTTCAAGTGTATTGTTAATAATTAAAGGAATAAGTTTTTCAGGGAATTGAAAAGGTCCATAGTTATTAGAACATCTAGTTATGTTAATCGGCATTTTATATGTATCACCATAAGCTTGAACAAAACAGTCAGCTGCCGTTTTACTCGCTGAATAAGGTGAATGAGGATCTAAACTTGTCATTTCGGTAAAGAAACCATCATTACCCAATGAACCATATACTTCATCGGTTGATACCTGTAAATATTTAACGCCAACTTTATACTTATCGTTGCCTAATTCCCATGATTTTTTAGCTAGTGATAATAAATTTACTGTTCCCATTACGTTAGTTTCAACAAATATTTCTGGGTTCGTAATACTTCGATCGACATGACTTTCTGCTGCAAAATTAACCACATAATCAATATCATAATTGTTGAATATTTTCCCAATTGCATCCTTATCACAGATATCAGCTTGTATGAAAATGTGTCTTGCATCATTTTCAACTGATTTAAGGTTTTCTAAGTTTCCAGCATAGGTTAACTTATCTATATTTATTATTTTTACTTCTTTTTTATTTTTGAGAAGATATTGAACGAAATTCGATCCAATAAATCCAGCACCACCAGTAACTAAATATGTTTTCATTTCAAGCCCTCCAAAGTATTAATATATTGCTTCAATGCTTCTTTCCAATCTCTCATTTCATCTTTAACAGCTTTATCTAAATTTGTTTTATCTAGAGCACTATATGCTGGGCGCTTAGCTGGTCTCGGGAACTCTTCTGTTGTGCAACCAATTACATTGCAGTCAATACCCGCGAACTTTACAATTGAACATGCAAAATCGAACCAACTACAAATCCCTTTTCCTGTACAATGATATGTACCAAATTCATTTGTTTCTATTAATTTTAATATGTGATAAGCTAGGTCATTTGCATTTGTTGGATTACCAAGTTGATCGTTTACTACTTTAATTGAATCATTTTCCTTTGCGATTCTCAAAATTGTCTTTACAAAGTTTTGACCAACATATCCATATAGCCAACTTGTACGTACGATAAAGTATTTACTACAATTGTCTTTAACAAATCTTTCCCCTTCGTATTTAGTTTTTCCATAAACACTTTGTGGAGCACAATCATCTGTTTCTAAGAAAGGTGTATTGCCAGTTCCACTGAATACATAATCAGTCGATATATGACACAATTTTGCACCATTTTTCTCACAAGCAATTGCTAGATATTTAGCTGCTAAGGCATTTAAGTTATAAGCCAATTCTTGTTCTTCTTCACACTTATCAACATTTGTATAAGCTGCACAGTTTATGACAATATCTGGTTTAATCACTCCCATTGTTTTCTCTACTTTTGCTTCATCAGTGATATCTAAATCATTAACATCCATTGCAAAAACAATAGCATTTTTGTAGATAGAAGATATTTCTTTAATTTCAGTTCTCATTTGTTTTAAAGCAGTTTGTAATTCGTTACCGAGTTGACCATTGCTTCCTGTAATTAATATTTTCATCTTCTACTCCTTAATTGAATGATATATTTTTAATATATATTGTCCATATTCTGTTTGCTTTAATGAATTTCCTAATTTGTATAATTGTTCTTTACTTATAAAGCCTTGTGAGTAAGCTATCTCTTCAAGACACGCGATGTATAAACCTTGTCTTGTTTGTACTGCTTCAATAAAATTCGCAGCATCTAACATGGCTCTATGTGCACCAGTATCTAACCACGCCATTCCTCGACCAAATAATTCAACCTTTAAATTTTTTCTAGCTTGATAGGCGTTTATAACAGAAGTTATTTCTATTTCGCCTCGCGCACTTGGCTTTACTTGCTTTGCAATTTCTGAAACATTAGAGTCAAAGAAATATAGTCCAGGAATTGCATAGTTTGACTTTGGTTCTGCTGGTTTTTCTTCAATTGAAAGTACATTCCATTTATCATCAAATTCAACAACACCAAAATCGCTTGGGTTGGCTACATGATATCCAAATATTGTTGCACCTTCTTTTCTATTAACCGCTGTTTTCAGTCTCTCAGAGAATCCATACCCATAAAATATGTTGTCTCCTAATATTAAGCAGACTTGGTCATTACCAATAAACTTTTCTCCAATTATAAAGGCATCAGCTAGTCCTCTTGGTGATTCTTGGATAGCATATTCTATATTCATTCCTAAATGTGAACCATCCTTTAATAGATCTTTAAACAAAGGCACATCTCTAGGTGTTGATATAATTAATACATCCTTAATTCCTGCAAGCATTAATGTTGAAAGTGGATAGTAAATCATTGGTTTGTCATAAATAGTTAACATTTGTTTTGAAATTGACAATGTAGATGGATATAATCTTGTCCCGGCTCCGCCAGCTAATAAAATGCCTTTCATATTTTCCTCCCTTTGACTAAATCTTATAGCCTCCAAATAAATATAAAATACTGAATAAAAGAGTTTCTGTTTTCTTTTGACGATAAACTCTTTTAGTAATTAAATAGTAAATTCTTGTAAATAAATGAGATTGACTTGATATTAATGCAATACATTCTGATTTATATTCATGCTTCAAAATTTGACTATATAGACTCAGAAAATATTGATCTTGAATTGTAATATCTCTAGCTGCTTGATTCATTACCCTACGGAGTCGCTCAGTTATCCAACCAAGATGTCCAAATCCATATCCAATTTCATTGTTTGAATGTTGTCTATATAATGTAAATGGTTCATTGTCAAATATTACAGTAGCAAATGCTGTGGCCATTAAAGCAAGCCAATAATCGTGGACTATTATTTTTGACATATCCAAATCATTTTTAATTAAAGACTTAAATTCTTCATTAAAGACTTGAGTATGACCTGGCATAAGATTCTGAATTAATGCGTTGTAGAATGTGATTTTACGTCTACAAATTTGCGTTTTACCAACGGTATTTAAATCCCTATCAACTAGTGAAGAACATCCTCCATAAAGTGCAGGACCTTTAACATTAGACAGCATACTAATTGCTCTTTCTATTTTGTTTGGGAGCCATACATCATCTTGGTCTGAAAAGGCATAATAATCATATTTTTCAACCTTTTCAATTAGAGTGAAAAAGCTTTGAGTACATCCAACATTTTCATCAAAGATGACAAATATGTTATTATAACTGCTTTTAAATTTCTGTAAGAGAGTAACTGTATCATTAGTTGAACCATCATCTCTTATCCAAATGTCGATTCGATTAATCAGTGTCTGATTTAATATACTAGTTAACTGCTCTTCAAGATATTTTTCACCATTATACGTGGACATTAATATTGCTATATCTCTCATGTCATTCAATTCCTTCTGTTGCCTCTCTTGAAAAAATAGTTTTTATTGTCATTATCATGATTTTCAAATCAAATAACAATGAATAATTCTCAAGGTACATTAAGTCAAATATTAGTTTATCCTTAGGTGTTGTATTATATTTTCCCATTACTTGTGCATAGCCTGTGATGCCGGCTTTCCCGTTTAACCGATAGGCAAATTCAGGCAATGTTTTATAATACTCTTCAGCGATCTCTGGACGTTCGGGTCTCGGTCCAACTATTGACATATCCCCTTTTAAAACATTCACTAATTGTGGTAATTCATCAATTCTACATTTTCTGATGATACTTCCAACTTTTGTAATTCTCAAGTCATTTTTACTCATGAGTATTGCTTTACCATCAGATTCAGCATTAATGTTCATACTTCTAAATTTCAACACTTCAAAACATTCATTATGATAAGTTAATCTCTTTTGTTTATATAGTATCGGACCCTTATCTTCAAGTTTAATTAATAGCGAAGTAATAATTAATATAGGGGATGTAAGTACTAGAGCAATCAGTGATATGACAATATCACAAATCCTCTTTATTACTCTTTGTTCAAAAGATAAACCCCTATTTTTCATTAAATATAATGGTGAATCAAGCAAATTAATCATAACTGAATTTTCAATTAACACATCATCGAAGGAAGGAACAATATACAATCGAATATTTGAGCTATAACTAGCGCGAATACATTGTTCTTTAAACGTAGGAGAAACCCTGTCTAAAATAACTGCCTCATAATCCTTTATCATCGACTCAATATCATCGCTTTCATTTAAGCTATGAACTTTTTTAACATCATATTTATCATTTCTTTTTTTCATTTTATTTAAAACTATACTTGGTTTAGATCCTTCATAGAGATACAAGACAGCTCTTGGATTAAATATTTTAAAATATATTTTATTAGATATAATTGCCCAAACAAGCGCATATATAAGTTGAATACAGGTTAATCCAATCATCGGAAACGGATTTTGCCACATTCTTCCAATCAGTGATATTTGAAGAAAATAAATCACATTTATAAAAATAATTGATACGTAATTTGAATAGACCGTCTCACTGATACGATAGTCTCCCACATTGTATCCACCATTTATATGCGTATAAGCTACTAGTAATAGAAAATAGATAAATACTAGTAGGTAATTCCCTTTCGAAAAAAACGGAATTAAGATGGCATAACGATAAAACAAGAACCAAGTTAGGGCAAAAAGAGCAGTTTGCATAAATATATTAGATACTCTAATTAATAACAAAATACTATGTTTAAAGTCTTGTATAGTTCTGCTCATCCTACTCTCCCCTTCTAAAACAATTTCACTTCTTTTGGATCATTGTTTATCCATCCTGCAATTAACCCTAAACACATCCAAAAATAAGGAGCCACATCAATGACACTAATATTGAAGATTGCTTGTACCATGTAACCAAATACAGCCACTATTAATCCTAGATATAAACCATCAAATTCGATATCGATTTTAGTTTTTACCATTTTGAATATTTTTTTCAAACCATCAATAACAATATTTCCATAAAGTATAATCATCATTAACAAAACTGGTATTCCTTGAGTTATTAATACTTGGATATATTCATTGTGGGCTTTATCAAAGTACTGTCCTAATGTAGTACCAAATGACTCGTGATATGCGTACATAAATGTATCAGGTCCACTTCCAAATAACCAATATTGAGGTACCAGCTTTAGTGCATTTCCCCAAACTACGAACCGTCCAGTCGCAGTTTCTTCAGTGATTCCTACACCTGAAATAATACCTGCGAAATCTTGGATAGATACAAATAATTTATCTAATAGTTTTCCTTGTGTTGCTACATTGACTCCAATTAGTAACACACTACCAAGAATAATGGCAGCAATTAGCAAGCTAAACGAATTGATTTTTTCTACCCTATTTTCTTTATAATATTTGAATGTTTTTATCATTATTAACAAAAATAAGATAGCGATAGCTCCTATTCCTAATAACGCACTCATTGTATTAGTTAGCAACATTGTAATAAAGAATATAATAGTCGCACACAAATATATTAACGTGTCTTTAATAGTTTTTGAGCAATAGAACAAACCAGCAGATAAACCAATTGAAAGCACTAGCAAGCTTCCCATAAAATTCGGATTCCCTGCGACACCACTAATTGAAGCACCATACTTGTTGATCACTATTCCTTGAAACAAGTTGAAATATTGACATAATCCATAAATTGAATGTAGTACATTAATACTTAAAAATATTTGAATTAATCTTTTCTTTCTACCATGCTCGCTTATTGCACTCGAACATAAAAAAATCAGATAGTAAGATAATAAGGTCAATATACCTTCAAAACGACCACTAACACCAAATATAGACAAGTTTCTATCTATCGACATAAAAGTCGATAATAATCCGAATAGCATCAATATCCCGATTATTATCTGGTACTTCTTATTATTAAAACTTAATCCTCCCTGCACTCTAGTAATCAAAAATGATCCCGACATTATCAATGTTATAACGTAAATACAATTAATAATTAGATTGGGATAATTCTGAAGAGCAAGTATTGCATAATGAGAAGATGGTATAAGTACCACAAGTGCAATCAAGCACAAATAGATGATTTTCTCATTCAACTTTTTTAAGTATTCTTGATAATCATTCAAACTAGTTCCTCCTAACATAAAAGCAAATAAAGAGACGCATAAACGCATCTCCTTTGCTTTTTAATAAATTAATCTGCAAGATTAAAATATACGTTTTAAAAATGTACTAATTAAGAGAAAGAGATAAGTACCCTTATCTCTTTCTTAATATCTTTGTTTAAAACTATTTAGTCCAAACTCCATTAGCATCGATTACGAAACCATCGATAGTTGTGTTAGAAACCATTTTACCAGCGTTGTCTACATAGTACCATTTAGCACCACTAGCATCTTGAGCAACCCAAGCGTTTCTTAACATGTTACCACCTTTAACGTAGTACCAGTCAGATCCAGCAGCAACCCATTTAGTAGCAGCTGTTCCGTCTTCGTTGTTGTAACCCCAGTTTCCGTTACCTTTGTCATACCAACCTGTTGCAGTTGTTGTTCCAAGGTTGTCGAATGCTTCACGTAAGTTTTCAATCTTAGTGTAAATTCTTCTTAACTCTCTAACTTGTGTTTTAGTTAAGTTCTTACCAAATGCTTTACTATCCATCATATCATAGTAAGCATCTTCAGCAGCAACTAATTTTGCTTTGTCTGATGCTTTAATATTAGCAGGAGTTATTTTTTCAATTTCTGTAGTTGCAGCAGCATATGCATCAACAGCTTTTTGAGCTTGTTCGATGACTACATCAATTCCAAATAATCCTTCTTTGTTGTCAACAAGTGCAAACATAACATCTTTAGTCTTACCTAAATCAGCAGTAACTGTGCTTTTGCCTGTAAATCCTGTTACGAAATCTGATTTATCTACGTAATAGTTACCAACTTTTTTGGCTTCGAAGTTGTATGCATAGTCAAGAACGTTTTCTTTTAAGTCAACTAGTACTTCTAATTGTTCTGCAGTTAATTGTTTACCAATTTCTACAGCTTGATCTTTCAGAGATTCAGTAGTAGTAATTTTAAGGTCAGCTGATTTAAAGAATGCTTTTAATGTAGCATCAGCATCATTAGTTTTAACCTTTGTTGAAGTGAAGGCTTTGTAAGCATCATCTTTTAGTAAGCTCTTAAGATCTGTGATATCTCCTAATAAATTGTTGTATTGTTCAATGATTTCAAGAACGCCATCATCTTCTTTTACACGGTAGTAGTTAGGAGCATCTTTGATTGAATCAATACGACTCTTAATTGCTGATTTGCTTCCTAAATCAATAGTTGTAGCCGCAGCAAGTCCAGTAACAGCAAATAATTTATCATTTGTAGCACTGTTATTTGAGAACTTAATTGTTGCATCCTTAGTTCCATCCATGTCAGCTTCTAGTACAATTGACCAAGCCGCAATGAATTCACGAGTAACATCAGAATCAGCAACTACGTAATCAGCAGTTCTTTCTTCTAAAGCATCATATACAGCATCAAAACGTTCTGCTAAAGTTTCATCTAAACGATCATAGAATCCATCAGCAACCCATCCTGCCATTTTTTCATAAGCTTTAACTGCATCTTTTGAATTAGTTTTCATAGCTTCAACTGTCCATGTGTTTGTTAATTGACTATTGTAGTAGTTAACTAAACCACCTGTTTTAGCTAAAGCATCAGTAGGAGTAGCAGCAAAATAAGCAGTTGAGAACATACCTTTAGTTGTTGCATCAGTTTCTGTATCAGCAGCAATTACATCAGTAACAGCTAACCAATCCTTTAAGTTCGCATAATCTGAACCTGTAAGGTTTGTTTTTAACTTAACAGCGTTAATGATAATTGTAGCAATTATACCAGCATCAGCACCAGCGATTTTAGCTTCAGAATCAACTGTTAGTTCATCTAAACCAATTTTTTTGATAGCAGCACTCAAATCATAAAATAATTCTTTACAATTTGTATCTGTACTAGCACAAGTAGCACCATTAGCAGCATTTACTGGAGCAGCAACCCCACTTAAAACCATAGCTAAAGACATACCGATTGTTGCAGTCGTCTTTAAAGCTCTTTTTGAATATTTATTCATAAAATAAATTTCCTCTCTTTCTTTCTCTTTCCCTATTGGAATTAAAATAAATCCTGGATATACATTGCAAATACGTATAGTTTTTGCATAACTGAATCCATTCATTAAAAATAAATGATAACAATTATCAAAATGAATAATAAGGGGAATTCATCGGTTTTGTAAGAAAAAAAATAAAAAAAGAGATAAATTTTACCTCCTTTGGTGTTGAGAAAATGACAATTCGCCATAGATTTTTTATAAAAAGACAAAAAAAGAATGCTTCAATTAGACTAAAGCACTCTCTTTGTAAAATTATTTAGTTGTTAAGATAATATCCCAGTATAATGTACCACGGTCATTCACTACACCAATAGCCATATATTTATATGTGGTGCCAAGAATAACTGACTCATGTTTATCAAGCAAGATATCTAGAATTTCATCAATATCATCTTCATCTTCGATTCTGATTTCTTTTGCTGTAGATGAAGTATAAGATACTCCCATCTCATCATCTAAGAAAACTGTTAAACGAGGTTCAGAAATTGAATAACCATCTGCAAAATCTTGTGCTCTAACTTGTACAGCGTCATCAAGATCATCCATTTGTTTTAAAGATTTAGTACGTTCATCATTAATCAAATCAAATAATTCACTTGCTTTTGATTGAAAACTATCAACTAATAAGATAACTGTATATGTTTTCTTACCAACGGTGTACATACCAATACCAATTTCACCATAAGCACTGTCTTCAATAGCACGTCTATCAGATTTAGTACTTAATAATTCTTCTACAATTGTTTCTTCATCATCTTCATCAATTACATAACATTCATAAGAATCAGAATATTCTACATCAAACTCATCAAGAACAGTTTCATAGCTCTTTCCATTAGGACGTTTGCTACTAGCTTTTTCAGCGATTTCCACTGCACGTTTATAGGCAGCTTTATCTAACCCATTGTTATAAGCCAACCTTAAATCAGAATCACGTTCATCATTTAATAATTCAGCGATATTACGTTTTTCACGCTTATTAGCCGATGCATCAAATTTTTCATTAGCTTCACTTGATTCAGAGTCGGTTAACCAGAATACCCAAACAAAGGTTGATCCACTCTTCGCAACACCAACAGCAATACTCGTATAATCTTCATCTAACATTGCACGGTATGCATATTTTTCATCGATAAATTCTTCAAGAGCTTCTTCAGCTGTATCTGCTTTAACATAATATTCTTCAACATTATCATTTTTTAATTTTAAATCAGTTAAAACTGTATCCCAATCTTTTCCATTAGGGCGAGTATCACTATATTTTTCAGTTAATTCATTTGCACGAATATAAGCTGCTTTATCTAAATCATCCGTGCGAATCCATAGTAAAGGATCTACTTTTTCAAAGATGCGTTCAATATTAATCATATCGATAAGTTCTTTTTTAGCAACACGGTTAATTGTTGAATCATATGTAGCTGCATAATCAGTATTTCCTTCAATTTCTTTTAATAGAACTCCATTACGAGCAAATTCATATGTTTTACCATCAATAGTTTGTGTTCCAATTAACATTTTTCCAGTATTATCAAGGTAATATTTCTTACTGTCTAAAGTTAACCAACCTTTTTGTTTTTGGCCATTCTTCACGTAGTAATATTGACCACCTTCTTCTTGCCAAGCGCCTGTTTCTTCGTCAAGACCTTGTTCGCCTCTAGAAATTACTTCACCACTTGCTTTAAGCACGTATTTACGTCCCTTAAATGTTTGATCTCCACGAAGCATCATTCCACTTTGATTAAACAAGAACGAATCATTCCCAACAGCAAATTCTTTATCTGCTTGCATAATACCATTAGCAGGATTTAAATAGTACCAATCCGTTGAATTAGCTGCAACCCATCCGGTTTGCATAATTCCTGTTTCGTAATCACTGAAATACCATGAATTACTATCATCAATAAACCAACCTTTAGCTAGATTTCCTGATTTATCGAAAAAGTAATATTTTTCGTTAATAAATTTCCAACCAGTTGCATATGATCCATTATCTAACCATCTTTTATTTGAACCAACATCTGTCCATTGAGCTTTCGTTGGTAAAGCTGATAGTGAAAAGACCATTGTCGCTGCTAACAAACTTGCTAATAATTTTTTCCCATTCATTTCAATTCCTCCTATTTCTTTCCTATATTATATCATGCAATTTTCAAAATAGAATTCTAAGTTTTATAACTTACTAAAAATCGCTTATAATTTACTGAATTATTCTACAAAATATTGAATCAAGATGGAATAAAAATAGCTAAATAAGTGGATTATCTCCATGAATGACGTTTTCTCATTAGTAGAGAGACTAATTTGTGTGAAATTTTGTAAAAATTGTTTTGTTAATACCAATCATGTTTTTCATTACGATCAAGCGTATTAATTTCATCCATTTCTTCTTTAGTCAGTTCAAAATCAAATAGTTCTGTATTCTCTTGAATATGTTCAGGATTACTTGATCCTGGTATCACAACCACGCCCTTTTGCAAATTCCAACGAAGAATAACCTGCGCAGAAGATTTTCCATGCGTTTTTGCTATCGCTGTAATGACTTCATTGTTAAGAAGTTCAGTTGTATGCCCTCTACCACCTAATGGATACCAGCCTTGAACAACAATACCTTGGTCTTGGATAAAAGGAATTACATTGTTTTCTTGATAATATGGGTGAATCTCATTTTGTACTAATGCAGGAATGATAGAAACTTCAGGTAAAAACGTTGTTAATTCTTCAACGTACCAGTTTGACAAGCCAATTGAACGAATTTTACCCTCCTCTACTGCCTTTTCCATTGCTTGATAGGCCTCTATATCGCCAACACCAGGATGATGTAGTAACATTAAATCAATATATTCAATATCTAGTCTTTCAAAAGCTTCATCAATAGCCTTTTCGGGATTATCAAATTGGCTAGGATAAATTTTCGTTGTTACAAAGATTTCTTCTCGTGGAATACCAGAATTTCTTACTGCTTCTCCAACACTCTCTTCATTATGATACATATATGCGGTATCAATTAATCGAACTCCCCTACTCAACGCCTCACTTAAGGCATTCACACATACCTCATCGGTTAAACTATACGTTCCAATTCCCAAAATAGGCATTTCATAGCCACTATTAAGAGTTACTGTCTTTGTTTCAAAATCAAAGGAAGCTTTACCTTCTATTTCGCCTTTTTCTTGTGTTTCATCAGGTGATGTCTTTGGTATTTCTTCATCCATTGAGAATGTCGAACAACCACAAACGCTCAATAATAAAATAGATTTCAGTATATTTCTAATTAGTCCTTTCATAATTCTCCTTCCTTGATGAATAATTAACTTAATAAACATTTATATACTACGTAGACTAGCGATAAGATTTCTCAAAAATTCCTGCACAATCCTCATCACTTAATTCACAAGGATTCGCTTCGAACAATCCACCTTGCATAAAGCGTGCACCTTTGGCTAAAGTCATTGCTTCATTAGGTAAGAAGCCAAAATCACTCATTTTTAAATCAGCAACGCCACATTCCTCTTGAAGCTTCACAAGAGCAGTGATAAAATCCTCTGGTTTGTCAGCCTTATCAATTCCCATTGCTTTTGCCATCTTGATGAATTGTTCATCACAAGCATGTTTTTCAACGAAAAATTCAGCAAATGCTTTCGATATCATGATTAATCCTGCTCCATGTGGAAGGTTGTGATGATAAGCACTCATTGAATGCTCCATGCTATGTTGAGCTGTGGTTGATGTTAATTGCATCGTTACACCTGCCATCGTACTTCCATAGGCAATATGTTCACGAGCTTCAATGTCTTCCCCATTTCTAACCGCACGAGGAAGGTATTTACTGATACTTTCTATGGCTGACAAAGCAATTGTTTCACTTAAAATATTGACTCCTTTTGACATCATTACTTCTGTATTGTGAAAAAGAGCATCGAATCCTTGATAAGCTGTATATTTAGGAGGTACACTTAACATTAGTTCTGGATCAACAATCGCTATACAGGGAGTAAGATCAGGACTTCCAAATCCTATTTTTTCGCTAGTTTCTAGATTAGAAATAACTCCAAATCCATTCATTTCTGATCCTGTTCCTGATGTTGTCGCTATCGCAACAATAGGAATTGGTTTATTAACAAGTGGCTGACATTTGCCAGTACCGCCATAGACATAATCCCAAAGATCACCCTCATTGGTTGCCATGGCCGCTATACCCGCTGAAGAATCAATAACTGCTCCACCTCCAAGGGCAACGATAAAATCACAATTATTTTTTCTAACTGAACTCGCCCCTTCCATGATTACTTCTTTTATTGGATTTTCCATAATCTTATCAAAAATTTCATATTGAACACCTGCGTTTTTTAACTGCTCTAATGTACGATCAAGATAACCATTTTTTTTAGTTGATTTCCCATTAGATATCAATACCAATGCCTTACTTCCAGGCATAACTAAGCCTCCTAATTGGCTTAGTGCACCTCTTCCAAAAACTAAATTTGTTGGATTATTAAAATTAAAGTTCATATTCATAATCAATTTCCTTTCTATCGCTTTCAAAGCGAATCATCTTCTAATTGACAGACCTATTCAATAGGTTTAATATAAGTATAGAACCTAAAGCTAACTTTAGGTCAAGCATTAATTAAAATAATTTTCAGGAGGATATTCTATGTTCTATTCAATTGGTGAAGTCGCAAAAAGCACAGGTATTTCTATATCAACCCTGCGCTATTATGATCGTGAAGGAATGTTTCCACACATAAGTAGAAGTAATGGTGGAATTCGAGTGTTTTCAGAAAAAGAACTTGATACATTGCGCGTTATAGAATGTTTGAAAATATCAGGTATGTCCATAAAAGATATCAAGGAGTTTTTAATATGGTGTCAAGACGGAGATGATTCTCTTTCAAAACGACAAAATTTATTTCATCAGCGCTACGAAGAAGTACAAATACAAATTGAATTATTACAGAAAACAATTAATACATTGAAATATAAATGTTGGTATTATGATAAAGCGGTGAAGGATGGAAGTGAAGAAAACGTAAAAAATATATCTTATGAAAATATTCCAGAAGATATCAGAGAATTCAAAATTTAAATCAAGCTATTATAACTTACAACAAAAAACTACCCTAATGAATCATCACTAAGGTAGTTTTTTCTATACTATTTCTCGCCAGATTTTAGCCCCAAGCGATTTAAGTTTTCCATCAAGGTTTTCATAACCTCTTTCAATATGATAAATTGAATGAATTTCTGTAACACCTTCAGCAATTAACCCTGCAATAACTAAACTAGCACCACAACGCAAGTCTGTTGCCTCTACAATTGCGCCACTTAAAGTAGTCCCTCCATTAATAAACGAAGAAGGTATACGAACATCAATGTTTGCTCCCATCTTACTTAATTCATAACAGTGTTTGAATCTTTCTGTATAAATCGTTTCAGTTACCACTGATTGTCCTTGAGCTTGAGTTAATAGTGTTGTTAGAGGTTGTTGAATATCTGTAGCAAACCCAGGATATGGCAGTGTTTTAATATCGGCCGCTTTTAGAGGTTTATCGCCTCGACGAATCGTAATCTTATCAACATCGATATCTAATTCAATCCCAATTTCTTGTAATTTAGATAACAAACTTTCTAAATGGGCTGGAATTATATTTTCTATCACCATCTCATCTGCCGCTGCTGCTGCCAAAACAATATAAGTCGCTGCTTCAATTCGATCAGGAATAATTTCATGAAAACAACCACTTAAATTATCCACCCCATCAATTGTAATCACATTTGTTCCAACTCCACGAATCTTAGCACCCATCTTATTTAATAATGTAGCAACGTCAATTATTTCTGGTTCTTTGGCTGCATTTTCAATAATTGTTCTTCCTCTTGCATAAACTGCAGCCATCATTATATTAATAGTTGCTCCAACCGAAGATATATCTAGGAATACTTTATTTCCAACTAATTCTTTTGCCTCTATAATATAAGCACCGTGATCATAAGTCACAGTAGCACCCAACGCTTCAAATCCCTTTAGATGTAAATCGATCGGACGTGGTCCTAAATAACATCCTCCAGGCATTTTCATTTCAACACGACCATACTTACCAAGTAACGCTCCCATGAAATAATATGAAGCTCTTAATTTACTAACAGCCTCTTGAACCATTGGCTTATTTTGCATTTCAGTTGGATCAATCACAATATGATCCTGTGCCTTCATAATGACTTGAACACCTAAATCTCGCAATAAATCAGACAATGATGCAACATCTGAAATATTAGGAACACCACAAATAGTCACTGGACCTGTCGCTAAAATAGCTGCAGGAATAAGTGCAACCGTTGCGTTTTTTGATCCACTGATTTTTACACTTCCGCGTAATCGATGACCACCTTCAATTTTTATAACTTCTTCACTCATTTTCTATCCTCCATATAACGCTATTTTATTCGCTCATCTTGAATGTGTGCGCTGGTTTAATTAATCTCTATATTTGTACATATACTATACCATATCTTGTAAACGATGTAACTATCCATGTTGAAAAGCAAACCAATTTTACCATATTTACTTCATCTTTTACTAATAAATAATTTAAATAACAAAGAAATTATTTAAAATTGACATTTAGCGTTTATAAAAACTGTTTCCTATGATAAAATATAAAGAGTTTGTGGAAAGCAGGTGACATTATGATTAAAAAAATTGGGTTTGATAATGATTTGTATTTAGAACAACAATCAAAGTACATTTTAAAGCGTATTTCAGAATTTGATAACAAGTTATATTTAGAATTTGGTGGTAAGTTGTTTGATGATCATCATGCTTCAAGAGTACTGCCTGGATTCTTACCAGATAGTAAGCTAAAAATGTTACTTACATTAAAAGAAAAAGTAGAAGTTTTAATTGTCATTAATGCTTCAGATATAGAAAAGAATAAAATCAGAAGTGATTTAGGTATCACTTATGATGTTGAAGTATTGCGTTTAATTGATGCTTTTAGAGGTGTCGGACTTTATGTTGGCAGTGTTATTATTTCACAATATACGCATCAACCGTCAGCCGATGTATTCAAGAATCAATTAGAACATTTAGGTATTAAGACAGCGTTACATTACCCAATTCAAGGTTATCCAAATAACGTTGCAACGATCGTTTCTGATGAAGGTTATGGTAAGAATGATTATATAGAAACAACTAAACCCTTAGTTGTCGTTACTGCTCCAGGTCCTGGTAGTGGTAAAATGGCTACTTGTTTATCTCAACTATATCATGAACATAAACGAAACATTAATGCTGGTTATGCTAAGTTTGAGACTTTCCCTATTTGGAATTTACCTTTGAAACACCCTGTGAATCTTGCTTATGAATCAGCAACAGCTGATTTGAATGATATCAATATGATTGATCCATTCCATCTTGAAGCTTATGGTGTAACCACTGTTAACTATAATCGTGATGTGGAAATATTCCCTGTATTAAATACCATCTTTGAAAGAATTTCAGGAGTCTCTCCTTATAAATCTCCAACCGATATGGGAGTTAATATGGTTGGTAATTGTATTATTGATAATGATGTTTGTATAAAAGCAAGTCAAGATGAAATTATTCGACGTTATTACCAAGCTTTAATTGATCAAAAGCGTGGCTATATTGGTGACGAAACAATTAGTAAGATTGAACTTGTTATGGGACAAGCTAATATCACCACTGAATCAAGACTTTGTGTAAAAGCTGCTCTTGATAAGGCAGAAGCAACTGATGGACCTGCAATGGCTATTGAACTTGCTGATGGTACGATTGTAACGGGTAAGACAACATCTTTACTTGGTTCAGCGAGTGCCGCTATTTTAAATGCATTAAAAGCGATTGGAAATATTGACGATCGCATGCCTTTAATTTCTCCAAGTATTATTGAACCTATTCAAAAACTCAAAGTTGAGAATTTAGGAAATAATAATCCTCGTTTACATACAGATGAAATTCTAATTGCATTGGCTATTTCAGCAACTACTAATCCATTAAGTCATTTAGCGATGAGTCAATTAGCTAAACTTCATGGATGTGAAGCTCATTCAAGTGTCATCTTGTCAGATGTTGATACGGCAGTATTTAGAAAGCTAGGTATTAATTTAACGAGTGAAGCTAAATATCACACTAAAAAGTTATATCACAAATAAAAAAGAGAGCTTAATTGTTCTCTTTCTTTTTGTTGTTTTTAATAACCATTTCAATTTGTCTAAACATTTTCATTGCCTTTTTACGTGTCTTATTTTGATAAAGTTTATTTGATATCTTATATGAAAGACTATTTACTTTCCCTTGATTATGTGGAGTAAAGTCTTCACTATAAGTAACATCACATAAATATTCTCCTAAATCTTCTAAGGTCATTTCCATTCTTGTTACACCATTTGTGGATTCTACTTGTAATAGATAATGCACACTCTCTTCGAACTCAACAAATCGGAAAGTATAAGAACCTCGTTTTTCTTTCTTTGTATAAGAGAATCCTTTTTTAAATGATGTTCTACGAACATTCTTACTTGTTGATTGATTAATATCATAAAGAAAAGAATCCATGACTATCGTGAACACTTCCTTTGTACTAGCTTTCAATTGATAAAGTAATTCCATCTGATACACCTCATTTTCTCTATCAATCATATCATTCTATGGTCAATGAAACAACAATTTCTTATAAACATTTAATTTTCCATTTACTATCACTTCAATAGACTGTACAATGTATTTATTAAAGTGAGGTGTCCTACATGGAAGAAAAAGTATTATTGTCCTTGATTGAGAAGAATGCTCGTCGATCAATATCAGATTTAGCGGATATTCTCCAAGAAAGTGAAGAAAATGTTCTTGAAAAACTGACAGTTTTAGAACGTGAAAAAGTTATTAATGGTTATCATACCGTAATTAATTGGGATAAAGCAAATGTTGATCGTGTCACTGCGGTTATTGATGTGAATTGTACACCTGAGCGTGATTATGGATATGACCGTGTTGCGGGTATGATTTCTTTATATCCTGAAGTCGATACGATGTATCTTATGAGTGGTAAAACTGAATTTATCGTTATTATTTATGGAAAAACTATGCAAGAAGTATCGAACTTCGTCGGTAGCAAATTGGCTGTTGTGGAGGGTGTTACAGGTACGTGTACAAATTTTGTTTTAAAACAATATAAATCTGCTGGTGTAATCTTTGACTCAAACAATGAAGAAGAAAATGAAAGATTGATTGTTACACCCTAATGTACGATGAATTATTAAGTGATAAAGTCAAAGTATTAAAACCAAGTGGAATCCGTAAATTTTTCGATTTAGCTGCTACTAAAGAAGGTGTTATCTCTTTAGGAGTAGGAGAACCTGATTTTGCTACACCATGGCATATCAGGGAAGCTGCAATTTATTCAATTAAAGCTGGAAAAACTTTTTATACATCTAATGCTGGATTACTTCCATTAAGACAAGAAATTTGCCATTATATGAAACGCCGTTTTGATTTAAGTTATGATCCAAATAAAAATGCTATTGTTACTGTCGGTGGTTCAGAAGCCATTGATATTGCCTTAAGAGCGATTATTAACCCAGGGGATGAAGTTATACTACTTCAACCTTGCTATGTTGCTTATGAGCCTAGTGTACTACTTGCTGATGGTGTTCCTGTGTTTATTGAATTAAATGATAAAAATCATTTCAAGTTAACTGTTGAACAATTAGAAGCTGCCATTACAACTAAAACTAAAGCAATCATACTTAACTTTCCATCCAATCCAACGGGTGGTGTCATGACTTATGAAGATTATGAGCCTTTAATTCCTATCTTCAAGAAACACAATCTTGTGATTCTATCTGATGAAATCTATGCTGAATTAAGTTATAGTGAAAAACATTGTTCACCTGCTAATTTTGATGAAGTTAAAGACTTAACGATTATAATCAGTGGCTTCTCAAAAGCCTTTGCAATGACTGGATGGCGTTTAGGTTATTTGATAGCCAACGAAACCTTTGTTCAGCAAATGATTAAAATACATCAATATATTATTATGTCAGCACCTACTGCCGCACAGTTTGGAGCTATTGAAGCTCTAAGGAATGGACAGAAATACGTTGATGAAATGGTGGAGCAATATCAATTACGACGTAATTTCATCGTTAAAGGTTTTAATCGCATTGGTCTTCCTACTCATCAACCAGAAGGAGCCTTCTATATCTTCCCTTGCATCAAGTCTACAGGTTTAACATCACTTGAATTCTGCGAGAAACTTTTAGATGAACAAAATGTTGCTTGTGTACCAGGAAGCGCTTTTGGAAATGCTGGCGAAGGTTATATTCGTGTTTCATATGCCTATAGTATTGAAGAAATCAAAGCAGCGATTGAAAAAATCGGTGTGTTCATGAAACAATATCAATAAAGCACTTCATTGTGCTTTTTTCTTACATTTTTGTTAGCTTATTGTTATTTAATTCGATGTAGTAAAACTTCCCATTCTGCCATAATAGAAGCAGATACAGGGAGGCATTTATATGAAAAAAATAGTTGAATGTATAAAAATATTGGTTTGCGTATTATTTCTTGGTTATCGAGAATCAAATTACAATTAGGTGCCATTATGAAATATCTTGTTCTTGCAACAAAATCTATCTTCCATCGTTTTTATGTATTCCTTTGGATGCTAATGTAAGGTATAATAAAATAAACGAGGTGAGTATTATGAAAATAATGATTATAGAAGACAATCCCAAAATTAGAAATGAATTGAGCGACTTCTTAAATAAAAATGGATATGAAACTTCTACTCCAGAAGATTTTGCGAATATTTTAAGCATCATTCTTCAAGAAAAACCAGACTTATTACTTCTTGATTTAAATCTCCCCGTGTTAGATGGCCATTTTATTTGTCGTGAAGTTAGAAAAACAAGCACTTTACCTATTTTGATAGTAACAAGTCGTGATTCAGAGATTGATGAACTTATTTCTATGAATTTAGGAGCGGATGATTTTATAACTAAACCCTATAATCTACAAATTCTATTGGCAAGAATTTCATCAATACTAAAACGAGTGTATACGAATACTTTAAATCAAAATCAAATTATAGTTAAAGGAGTTCTTTTAGATATATCAAAGAGTGTTGTTTCTTATAATAATAAGAATAATGATTTAACTAAAAATGAATTAAGAATACTCTATTGCTTATTCACTAATGCCAATAAGATTGTCTCAAGAAATGATTTAATGCAACATATGTGGGATTGTGATTGTTTTGTTGATGATAATACACTAACTGTTAATATAAATCGTCTACGTAAAAAATTGGAGTATTTAGATTTACCTGATCTTATTGCGACAAAGCGTGGAATGGGGTATATGATCGATGAAACTCTATGATTACTATAAAGAGAAATTTATCTTTATTCTTGTTTCCTTTTTTGTTTTTATTACGATGCTCCTCTTTCTTTATGTCACAAAAACACAATTAGAGATAATCATAACTATTGCCTTTCTATTTTGGGGATTACTAATCTTTATGTTTATCATTGATTATACTAAAAGAAAGAAAACCTATGATGAAATCGCTTATCTATTAGAGAATTTAGATCAAAAGTATTTGTTATGTGAATGTTTTAAAGAACCTGATTTTGTTGATGGGAAGTTACTTTATAAGATGACTCAACAAATCAATAAATCGATGATTGATCATGTTAATTCTTACAAATTCGCTCAATTAGAATATAAAGAATATATTGAAATGTGGGTACATGAAGTTAAGACACCCTTGGCTGCCATGCAGTTGATTCTAGAAAATCACCCTTCACCACAAAATGAAAGTGTAATTGAAGAAATCAATAAAGTTGAAGCCTATGTTGAACAAGCCCTCTTTTATGCAAGAGGAGCTACTTTAGAAAAGGATTATCTTGTTAAGGAAACACAGCTTGATGAAATTGTAAATAAAGTAATACGTAAGCATTCAAAAGATTTTATCTATCGCAAGATTAAACTAAACCTAGAAAGTTTGGACTTTACTGTTTATACAGATAGTAAATGGGTTGAATTCATTATTGATCAAATTCTGAATAATGCACTTAAGTACTGTGACCCGGATAACCCTGAGATTACCTTTATTGCGAAACAACATCCTAACGCTATCTTACTTGAAATTAAGGATAATGGTTGTGGAGTTTCTTCTAGTGAATTGTCTAGAGTCTTTGATAAAGGATTTACTGGTACGAATGGTCGAAACACGACAGCTTCTACTGGTATTGGTTTATACCTATGTAAACAACTTTGTAATAAGTTAAATTTAGATCTTCAAATGCGAATGAGTGAACAGACATGTGTTTCTATCTCATTCCCTATTGATAGTTATATGATGAAATAGATTAATACAGCCTATTACATTCTGCTTTTAGGTAAGAATGATATAGATCACAATGAAATACCTTACAACGAAGCAAATTCTCTTCGTCATAAGTGCGAAGAGCGACATCAATGGATTGACCCTTCAAAATAAGAGAAGAGCAGACGAATAAATCAGCCTGCTTATAGAAAAAAGAGTGAAAATACTTTAGCTTGGAAAAATTATGCTTGAGTTCATAATAGATAGCAGCTCTAGATTTATTCAGTTCTTCAGCGAGAAAAGAAGCAGAACGACGAGGACGATTTTCAATAAGGTACAGGATTTTAACGCAATCAGCGAAAGTAAAATGTTTATTCATATTCATCTACTTGAAGACATCCATATTTATTATGCCTTACTTATTTATACTTCGTGTATAATTTAACTTGAAAAGTAAGGTTTTTGATTTGATGTATTGACAGTGAAAACGATAAGTGATAAGCTATGTGTAATAAAGGAATGTTACTCTTTGAGGCATCACCAAAACAGTTTTTGTTTTGTATGCGCTCAGAGAGTTTTTATTTTTTGGAGGAACAAAATGTTTAAAATATTTAAAAAAAATAAAAGTTGTGATATTTACTCACCAATCATTAGAGGATATTCAATTGGTCTTGAAAATGTCCCTGATAAAGTATTTGCCACAAAAATGATGGGAGAAGGAATAGGATTAATTAATGATGATAACAGAATTATTGCGCCATTTGATGGTGAAATCATCATGGTCTTTCCTAGTAAACATGCAGTTGGTATTCGTTCAAACGAAGGAGTAGAAGTACTCATTCACATTGGCTTAGATACAGTGAACTTCGCTGGAGAAGGTTTTATTTCATATGTTAGTGAAGGTGATAAAATTAAACAAGGCGACATATTAATATCATTTGATGTGGATTTTATGACAAAGCACAAGGTCGATCTTACGACGCCTATGGTGATAACAAACAGCAACAAATTTAATATAGAAGTATTTGCTAATAACGGAGAAATTACAAATTCAAGTATTGTATTAAGATGTATTGAGAAATAAGGAGGCTTAAAGATGAAAGTAATTAAACGATTCAATAATAATGTAGTTTTATGCATTGATAATAATGGTCGAGAAGTAGTTGCTTTTGGAAAAGCTTTAGGTTTTCATGAAATCCCGTACGAACTAACAGATTTGAGTCTAATCGAAAGGAGCTATTATGGGATAGAGAATAGATACTTAAAAATGATAAATGATTTGTCACCTGATAGTTTAGAATTATCGAGTAAAATTCTTGATTGGTGTAGACTTTCTTTAGAAGGCAGCATCAACCCAAACATGTTATTTACACTTGCTGATCATATAGATTTTTGTGTAGAACGATATAAGAATAATTTAAATGTAAAAATGCCATTATATTTTGATTTTGAAAATCTGCATCCTAAAGAGTTTGAAATAGGTAAAAAGGCTTTGAAGTTAATCAATTCGAATTTTAAAGTTGTTTTACCTAGAGACGAATCTGTGGGAATAGTAATGAATATTTTAAATGCTGAAATGGATGTTGAATCTAATCAATGTCACAAGGATTTAGATGAAACGATTGAAGAGATATTAAACATCATTGAAAGTGAGCTTGGCATGAAAGTCGATAGGAGTTCAGCAAATTATGCGAGGTATATCAGTCATATGCAGTACTTAATGATGCGAATTGAAAAAAACGAATTGATTAATGAAGGCAATATATTAATGTATGAGTCAATTTCTGAGCAATATCCAAATTCAAATAAATGTGCAATTAAAATCAATGAATATTTTATGCATACGAAACAGTATAACCTTAATCAAGATGAATTATTATATTTAATTATTCATATTAATCGATTATGTAGCCGTGAGGAATGTTACCAAATGGGCATCACCTCAGATGAATAAGAAACTTTTTGTTTTGTTATTTATCTGAGGTTTTATTTTGATTTAAAAACATAGCGCGCAAAGTTTTTAGATATAAAGTTATTAGTTACTTATTTTTTCAAAAGAGAGGGAAAAACTATGGAAAAAAACAATTATGAAGAATTTGCAAAAGTAATTATTAAAAATGTAGGAGGAAATGAAAATATACAGTTATGTTTTCATTGCGCTACAAGACTGAGATTTAACTTGAAAGACTTAAGCCTTGTTAATGTAGAAGAAATGAATAAGATAAAAGGAATTGTCGGAACACAAGTAGTAGGCGATCAATTTCAAATTATTATAGGTCAATCAGTAGGTGAAGTTTATAAAGAGATATGTAGGAATGGTGGAATTCATAGTGATGGTTCTAAAAATGTGAATAGTGATGAATCAAAAAGTAAAAATAAATTTAGTATCAAGAGCTCACTTAGTAACTTATTAAATGCTATCACTGGCTGTATTACACCACTTATACCTGCATTTGTTGGTGCAGGTATGCTGAAGATATTGTTACTAGTTTTAACGATGAGTGGCGTTCTTTTGGAAACAAGTTCAACCTATCAAATACTTTCTTTTTCGAGCGATATGGTTTTCTATTTCTTTCCAATAATGATTGGTAGTATATCAGCTAAGAGATTTGGTGGAAACCAATCGCTTGGAATGATGCTAGGAGCTATACTAGTAGCGCCAGGTCTTATCGAAAATGTTGCAAATGGAGTAGATATGAGTATTTTCGGTATTCCTGTTTATGCAACAACTTATACACAAACAATTTTTCCAGCAATAATTTCGGTCTTTGTAATGAGTAAAGTTGAAAAAATGTTTACAAAATATTCTCCAAAATTATTACAATCTATCTTAGTACCACTTGGAACTCTGTTAGTGATGATTCCATTAATGCTTTGTTTATTAGCTCCACTCGGTTCGTTTATCGGTGTTTACTTAGCTGCTGGAATTATGTGGATATACAATACGATTGGTTTTATGGGTGTAGCAATTCTATCTTGTTTCTTACCATTTTTAATCTTAACTGGTATGCATTATGGCTTTATGCCTTATTGGCTAGGTTCTCTTGCTACTTTGGGTTATGAGCCAATTTATATTCTTTCAAATGTTATTTACAATGTTAATCAAGGTATTGCCTGTTTAGCTGTCTCTTTAAAAACGAAACAAATAGATTTAAAAGGAATAGCGAGTTCAGCAGGTATTGCATCCATTGTTGCAGGCGTATCAGAACCAGCTTTATTTGGAGTTACATTAAGATTAAAAACTCCGCTATGGTGTTCGATGATAGGTTGTTTTGTTGGAGGAGCAATTGCAGGAGCTTTCAAGGTACTTGTATATGCTATACCAGGAACCTGGGGAATTCTTTCTCTACCAATTTTCATTGATAATGGTAGTAATTTAATTTGCTTGATTATAGCCTTGGTCGTAAGTTCATTAATTACATTTGGACTGACGATGTTTATTTATAAGGATGTAGAAAAAGGAGAGGTATATGAATAAAAGTATAATTGATGAAAACTTTCTTTGGGGAGGAGCAATAGCTGCTAATCAAAGTGAAGGTGGATTTTATGAAACAGGTAAAGGATTTAATACCTCTGATATACATATCTATAATGAAGAAATCGACTTCAAAAATATAAAACAAGAAGGAGGTGGTAGCTTAAAATATATACAAAAGGCAATACTTGATGAAAAAGGTTATTACCCAAAGCGGCATGGGATTGATTTTTATCATCATTATAAAGAAGATATTGCGCTATTTAAAGAAATGGGTTTTAAAACTTTAAGGACGAGTATTTGCTGGTCAAGATTATTCCCAACAGGAGAAGAAAGCGAACCGAACGAAGAGGGTTTGAATTTTTACGATTCATTGATTAATGAATTAATTAAAAATGAAATAGAACCGATAATCACAATGTCTCATTATGAAATACCAATCAATTTGGTTGTGAAATATGGAGGGTTTGCTGATAAAAAAGTCATTGATTATTTTATGAGATATGCAGACATATTATTGAATAGATACAAAGACAAAGTAAAATACTGGATAGTTTTTAATCAAATTAATTTGGTACCTTTAATCAAATTCGGAAGTTTGGGTATTTATGATGATTTTGTTAGTGAAGATAAAATGGAAGAAGTAATGTATCAAGCAATTCATCATCAATTTGTAACATGTTCAAAAGTTATAAGGCTAGCAAGGCAAATTAATCCAACAATGAAGGTAGGAACAATGCTTGCCGATACTTTAAATTATGCGGCTTCATGTAAACCTAAAGATAATGTTGCAACTCTAAGAATGAATAGAATTTCAACTTATTTTTACACTGATACACAGTTACTCGGTAAGTATCCTCAATATATCCTTACATACTTTGATGAAAAAAATATTTGTGTAAAGATGCAAGAGGGCGATGAGGATTTAATTCATGAATATCGACCTGATTATTTAGCACTTGCGCATTATGCAACTGCAACTATAGCGGCGATAGATAATGAGGGGGAGGATGGGAAAGTTGAAAAAAATCCAAATCTTGAGCCTACTCCATGGGAATGGAGAGCTGACCCACTTGGGTTTTATTACAATCTGTCGATGTACTGGGAAAGGTATCATATTCCTTTATTAATAGCTGAAAATGGATTTGGTGCTGTTGATGTAAATGAAGATGGCAAGATACATGATCCTTATCGTATAAATTACTATAAAAACTACATTAAGCAAATGCGAAGAGCAATTAAGGATGGTGTAAAAATCATAGCATACTGCACGTGGGGATCTATAGACATAGTTTCTTCATCAACTGCTCAAATGAAAAAAAGATATGGATTTATCTATGTTGATAGAGATGATATGGGCCGAGGATCAAACGAAAGGATCAAGAAAGACTCATTTTATTGGTATAAAAAAGTTATAGAAAGTAATGGAGAAGAACTTGAGTAAATTAAATTAATTCCGTTTATATAGTAGTATCTATAATCAAGAGGATTCATTATTATTTACTAAAAAATTATTATTTAGCCCTTACTTTTCAAATTAGATTATAGGGTTTATACATATCAACAGAAATGAGATGAACAGACGAATAAATCAGCCTACTTATAGAAAGAAGAGTGAGGAAACTTTAGCTTGGTAGAATTATGCTTGAGTTCATAATAGATAGCAGCTCTAGATTTATTCAGTTCTTCAGCGAGAAAAGAAGCAGAACGACGAGGACGATTTTCAATAAGGTACAGGATTTTAACGCAATCAGCGAAAGTAAAATGTTTATTCATATTCATCTACTTGAAGACATCCATATTTATTATGCCTTACTTATTTATACTTCGTGTATAATTTAACTTGAAAAGTAAGGCTTTTACACAAAATTATTGACATAAAGTATCAAGCGTGATAATCTTAATTCATTAATAAAACACAGAGAATTGAAGAGTAACTTAAATTGAACTTAAAAAAGAGAGTTTATGGTTGGTGCAAATAAACACAAGGTTGATTTTAGTGAAGATGGTCAAGGAGTGGCGCGAGTGAATATATTTAGCTTGCGACGGGTTCACCCGTTATAGTGATAGAGTATAACTGTTTAATCAGCGTACTTGATAAGGCTATTCTTGTGAGAGGATAGTAAACCTGGGTGGTAACACGTTCAACTCGTCCCTATATGGAGACGAGTTTTTTTAATGAAAGGGTGAATAGAAATGATCAAATTACAACATATCACAAAAACTTTCCATACTGTTCATGGAGATGTTCATGCCTGTCAAGATATTTCACTTACTATCGAAAAAGGTGAAATATATGGAATCATCGGATTCTCAGGAGCTGGTAAATCAACTTTAGTTCGTTGCATTAATCTTTTAGAAAGACCTACTACTGGTGAAGTATTTATTGATGGCGAAGAGATTACTTGTTTAAACGAAAAAAATCTTCGCAATGTACGCAAAAGAATTGGAATGATTTTCCAACATTTCAATTTAATGAGATCACGTACTGTCGCGCAGAACATTGCTTATCCATTAAAAGGTACAGGCTTAAGTAGCGAACAAATTAAAACTAAAGTACGTAGTTTATTAGAACTTGTTGATTTAGTTGATAAGGAAAATGCTTACCCTTCACAATTAAGTGGTGGACAAAAACAACGTGTTGCTATTGCTAGAGCTTTGGCTAATAACCCAAAAGTCTTGTTGTGTGATGAAGCTACAAGTGCACTTGATCCACAAACGACGAAATCAATCTTACGTTTACTAAAAGAAGTTAATGAAAAGATGGGAATTACGATTGTCTTAATTACACATGAAATGGGTGTAGTTAAGGAAATTTGCCATCGTGTTGCTATCATGGAAGATGGTCGTGTTGAAGAAGAAGGCCAAATACTTGATGTGTTCTCTTCTCCTAAAAAGAAAGTTACGAAAGATTTTATTGATAGTACCTCTTCAATTAATAAGATTTATGATTTAATTGAAGAAAATAATCCGATTGTTTCTTTAAAGAAAGGTGAAAGCCTAATAATTCTACATTATACTGCTGGTAATACTGAAAAACCATTGATTAGTGATATTTCACGTCAATATAATGTAAATAGTAATATTGTCTTTGGTAATATTGAAATTATTCAAAATTCACCACTTGGTAGCTTGGTTGTTATCTTAAGTGGAAATGAAGCAGATATACAAAATACAATTCTCTTCTTAAGAGATAATAATGTCAAAGTGGAGGTGCTTAAAACATGCTAGAGTTCTTGAATCAATGGATTCCTAATGTTATGGATAAACTACCTACATTATGGTTATCAACAATTGAAACATTACAGATGGTCTTTATCGCAGGATCTATATCCTTTATCTTTGGTCTATTATTTGGGGTTGTCTTCATCGTTACTAAAAAAGGTGGTATCTTACAAAACGTTGTCATATACAAAATATTAGACAATGTCGTTAATTTATTTAGATCCATTCCATTTATTATCTTAATTGTCGTTTTACTTGATGTATCAAGGTTAATTGCTGGTACTGCTATTGGTGTTAAGGGAGCAATCTTCCCATTAATTGTTGGAACTATCCCCTTCTTTGCAAGGCAAATAGAAAGCGCCTTAGCCGAGATTGATACAGGATTAATTGAAGCAAGTCAAGCAATGGGTGATAGTCCATTCCAAATTATCTTCCGAGTTTATTTAAAAGAAAGTATTCCATCAATTGTTCGAGGAACGACCATTACCTTTATTTCCCTTGTAGGATTAACAGCAATGGCTGGAGCAGTTGGTGCAGGTGGACTTGGTAACTTTGCTATTCAATATGGTTATGGACGTAGTCAAACCGATGTTAGTTATGTTGTTGTCTTATTTATTCTTATCCTAATTACATTTATACAAACTCTTGGTAACTATGTCATCAAGAAAACATCACATTAAAGGAGAAACTTATGAAAAAATTAGTTAAAATTTGTCTTACTTGTCTTGTAGCTTTAACATTGAGTGCTTGTGTACCTAAAGAAACTGAAACTGATAATACGGTTGTTAAACTTGGTGTAGTTGGTTCGAATAACGAATACTGGACACCTGTGATTGAACAGTTAAAAACAGAAGGAATTGACTTACAGCTTGTGGTATTCTCTGATTATGCAATACCTAATCGTGCTTTAAATGATGGAGAACTTGACTTAAACTCATTCCAACATTATGCTTATCTAAATAAAGAAGTTGAAGATTTAGGATATAAAATTGAAGCTCTAGGTGATACAATTCTAGCTCCTCTTGGTATCTATTCAAAAAGCATTAAGAGTCTTGATGAATTAAAAGATGGCGATAAAATCGCTATTCCTATGGACGCAACTAACGGTGGACGTTCTCTTAAAATCTTAGAAGCTGCTGGCTTAATTAAGGTTGATCCTACTGCAGGCTATACTCCTGAAGTAAAAGACATCACTGAGAATAAACTTAATCTAGAAATGGTACAAGTTGAAGCTAGTCAAACAGCTGCGTTACTTGTTGATGTTGCTGCTGGATTCATTAATGGAGCTCATGCTGTCGATAATGGCTATAATCCTAGCAATGATGCAATTTATCTTGAAACTGTCAGCGAAGGTAGTGAAAACCCTTATATCAATGTGTTAGCTGTAAGAAGTGAAGATAAAGACAATGAAACCTATAAAAAAGTTCTAGAAGCTTTCCAAAGTGAAGAAGTTGCAGAAGTGTTATTAACTACTTACAAAGGTGCTTATACACCCGCTTGGACTAAATAAAAACAACCCTATAAGATCAACGTAGTACGTTTTAGCTTATAGGGTTTTCTTATCTTCTATAACTTCATTTCATAACCAATTTCATCAAAGGAAATTTCATCATCAATGAATTCTATATAAACTCCATCAGCTCTTTTGAACCCCATTTTCTGATATAAATTTACCGCTGGATAATTATTATCTACAACAAATAGTCTTAGGTACTCTACTTTCATTTCTTTTGATAATCTTATTGCTTCATTAAGTGCAATTGTACCAATTCCTTTTCGAGAATGCTTTACACTAACACCAAAACGGTCAATATAACATGGCTTCGCGTTATTTTCTTGCCAAGTAACTGCATTTTCTCCCGCATTTTCTTGACATAAGACGAAGGCAGCGACTATTTCATTTATATTATTAATTAAGACATAAAGCTGTTGATATATAATATCATCCTCCAAAAATTCAGATGGATATATCTCATCCCATATATCTATATCATTACTCATCATATTACGTACGATTTCCCCATACATGTTTTTTATTTCGGGTAGATCATCCATGATTGCTAATCTTGTTTTCATTGTTTGTTTCCTTCTCTGTGTTCGTTTCTATAAAATGCACAGTTGTCATTTTCCAGTAATTCATATAAACAAACTTCAAATTGCTATGGAAATTTAACTGATAAAGCCTAAAAGTAACTCGTTTATTTTTGGGTTGCCATTGTTCCTCATAAGTATATTGATAGTTCATACCAAGATTCTTCATCACATTTCCGCTACGTGGATTATTTATATCATGAGTGGCTGTAATATAAGGAAAACCATCTGCTTTTAGTTTGCTAATCAATGCCCTGCATGCTTCACTTATAATTCCATTGTGCCAATTTTTTTTGCATAATCCATAGCCTAAGTCATGACTCTCTTCCATACTAACATGGAGGTAACCAATTGGTTTATTATCGCTCTTTAAACAAATAGCATATTTATAACCTTGATCAAGTTCATAATATTTTAGATAGTGCTCATATAGAAATATCTTAGCCTCTTCAACTGTCTTCAATGGATACCAAGGTAAAAATGTATTCACTTCTTCATTACGGAAGATTTCATATAAATCCATGAGATCAGATTCAGTGAACTTTCTAAGTATTAACCGTTCTGTTTCTATGGTAGGGGTATTCTCATAATTATTAAATTCATTCATATATTTCACACCAAAATTGCCTATCATCTTCTTAAATTATATCATTCTTAATAATTTTGTACAGAAAAAAAACCGGCCTAGTAGTTACCGGTTTGCATTTGTTGGCTAAATATGGGAAACAGCCAACTATATTTCAACTTGAAGATTCAAGTAGAAACCTTGTTTACTCCCATTGCGTATGGAAGATGCCAGCTTCATCAATTCTCTCATAAGTGTGAGCTCCAAAGAAATCACGTTGAGCTTGAATTAAATTAGCACTTGTAAGCGCGCAGCGAAAACCATCAAAGTACGAAACGGTACTCATCATAGCTGGTGCATAAATACCACTCTTAATAATATCTATCACAATTCTACGCCATGATGCTTGTGTATCCAGTAAATCTTTTTTGAATTTTTCACATAGCATTAGGTTATCAAAATCCTCTTTGTCATAAGCTAATTTAATTTCTTCCAAGAAATCTGCTCTTATAATACAACCTTCTCGCCATATCATCGCAATTTCTCCGAAGTTTAAAGTCCATTGATATTCTTTAGCTGCTTGTTTAAGCAAGTCAAAACCCTGTGCATAACACGTGATTTTTGCGGCGTAAACGGCTGCTTCTAAATCATTAATAAATGCTTGTCGATCATCTACTTTAAACGTAGACTCAACATTTAACAATTTACTTGCTTTCATTCTTTCATCTTTCATCGCTGATATACAACGAGCGAATACTGATTCAGCGATGGTTGGAATAGCAACTCCTATGTCCAAGCCTTCCATGCTTGTCCATTTTCCAGTACCCTTTTGTCCAGCTTTATCCAAGATCATATCAATGAGGTAATTTCCTGTTTTATCATCTTTACGTTTCAATATTTCAGCTGTTATTTCAATTAAATATGAATGTAAACGACCTTGATTCCATTTCTCAAAAATAGATTGAATTTCTTCAATACTGAATCCTGCACCATGACGCATCAAATCATAGGCTTCACAAATTACTTGTATGTCTGCATATTCAATACCATTATGGACCATCTTTACATAATGACCTGATCCATCTTCACCAATATAGGTACAACAAGGAGAGCCATCTTTTGCTTTAGCAGCTATGTCCATAAATAAGTCCTTCACATGTTCATAAGCAACTTTATCTCCTGATGGCATCATACTAGGTCCTTTTAATGCACCCATTTCACCTCCAGAAACACCTACTCCTATATAATGAAGGTTAACTTTTTCTAGTTCCTTAAATCTTCTAATTGTATCTTTATAGAAAGAGTTTCCCCCATCAATAATGATATCTCCTTCTTCGAGAACATCTTTCAATGATTCGATAACTAAATCTACTACTTGACCAGCAGTGACCATCAAGAATACTCTTCTAGGTTTTTCTAGTGAATCAATGAATGCTTGAAGACTAGTACATAAGACAACTTTTTGCTTGCTTATTTTTTCTGATACAAATTTTTTAGTTGTTTCAGAGTCTTTATTGTATACAGATACTTGGTAGCCATGGTTCATCATATTCAGTGCTAAACTTTGCCCCATAACACCCATTCCAAATACACCGATTTTGCTTTTTTCCATAATTCTATCCTCACTTTGGTTTACTTGCTTCATTCAACTCACCGACTCAGTTTTTCTCTTAGCGGCAAGAGGATCAACATATTCATTAATTATTATTTTTTCATTACTCTTTCTAGCAATCTTCGCAATATTGTCAAAAATTTCGTTGAACTTCTTTTTACGGAAAGCATAACCATCAATAATGATATTATAGAAAATCATGTTTCCATTAACTAACATATTCTTTTTAATGTTTTGACCCATTATTTCTTTATCATTTAAAGTTTTACTAGCAACAATTCCAATTTGTAAAGAAGTGTTATTAGTAACAATTTCAATTTTCATGATTTCTTCCCAACTTAAAAATAATTCTTCATTTTTCTTTGTATAATCAGTAATACCAAGCTTGTTAACTCGATATAATGCATTTTTATTTAAGGCTGATTTTAGTAATTGAAATAAATGGAGAAGGAACAACCCTATCATTAATACAAGAAATATTCTTGCGACAATATGCATATTATTCAATGATATTAAGAATAGACTTCCTATAATAAATAGAACAGATATAAACATCGTTGTACTCTGTTTAAATTGATCAGGGTAAATTAAGTATTCTTCTTGCATAATGATAACCTCCTATTTCTTAAATAACTCACTTCAATTCATCAGTTATGATCCCTTGAAATGAGTTATTATTTTTATTTACTTGTAACGCAACATTCAACTTCTCTGCCATTGACTAAATTATCAAGGTCAGCAACACATTTTTCGCCCATACCTTCGAGGCATTCAATCGTATAAGCAGACGTATGCGGTGTAATGATTACGTTTTGATAGGCAAAGTAAGGATGAGTGTTACTTGCTGGTTCTTCATGCATAACATCGACTGCAAGACCTTTAATAATACCTGAATCTAAGGCTTTACAGGTAGCTTCTTCATCCAATAAATCGCCTCGAGCAGTATTCGTTATATAAATACCTTTTTTCATTTTTTTATAAGTCGATTCGTTTAAAATATGAAATGACGTTTCATTTAGAGTACAGTTTAAAGAAATAATATCTGATTCACGAACTAATGTATCAAGGTCTACATGCACCATTTCATGGCGATTAGCCCAAGCGATATCTAGTTTTGGATCACAGACTAGTAATCGTGTATTGAATCCATGTTTTAATATTTCAGCCACTCTACTACCAATGTTCCCACAGCCAATGACTCCAATTGTTTTTCCAGTTATGCCATTTCCAACGAATTGAGCGCGATCCTTCCAGCGATCTTCATGAGATGCTTGATTTGCTTGTACACTCATTCTCATGACTGCCATCAAATTAGCGACAGCATTTTCTGCCACTGCATCTCGTTCTACAAGTGGGGGAACAATTGAGACAATCGTTCCGTGTTGTTTTGCTGCTTTTAAATCGACATTGTTGTAGCCAATTCCATGTCTAGAAATTAATAATAATTCATCCTTGTGTCGAAAGAATTCTTCATCAAAGAAGGGAGTAACACTAGCAATAATTAAATTATAGCCATGTAATACTTCTGCTAATTCCTTACCATGCATCATTCCATCCACGGTAATTCTTGTAACTTCACCGATTTTTTCTAATCTTTCCATTTGTTTAGGAAAGCGTCGGCCAAAGCTACTGGAATTAATAATCGCAATTTTATATGTTTTCATAAGCACGTCCTATTTTAAAGTAATTTAATTGCTTCTTCGTATGATACTTTTTTAGTATCAGGTACAATTTGGAAGTAAATATCAATTCCTTTTGCTTTAACTTCACCTAGCAATTCAGCATCTTCTGGTGTTAAACCAACTGTGTTTATTACGAATGTAGCATTTGCTTTCTTCGCTATACCACCAATATTTAAAGCCTCAACTGGAATACCATTATCAATCGCTTTTTTAGCGCTCTTGACAGTTTTGAATAATAAGATAGCTTTATCATCACCAAACTCATTGTTTTTCCATTCTTCTATTACTTCATCAACACTGTAGACTTTAATTTTCAAGTCTGCTGAAGAGTTTGTGGAAATATAGATATCCTTCATGAACTCATCAGCGGCTGTTACATCATCAACGACGTAGATAGCGTTTGTCCCCATTCCTTTTGACCATTTTGTCATTACTTGACCATGAATTAAGCGATCATCAATTCTAACTAGATTAATTTTTCCCATATTTATTTCTCCTTTTTCTAACGGTTCTTTAAGAAGTCACGATCTAAGACGTGAATTCCTTCGATACTCGTTTGTTTAACTTTTTCAATAAGCTCCACTGTGTCTTCAACAAATTGATAGCCTTGCAGCATTTCAATTAACATTGGTAAATTAATGCCTGTGAAGACTGACACATCGTGCTTAGCAGCTAGATATAAACCAACATTACTAGGACTACCTCCTAATAAGTCGCAAAGAATAATGACTTCTTTTCCTTCACTTGTATATTTATCCACGACGCTACTAGCTTCGCTTCTCAAATCATCTACTGAATCTCCTGGGCGTAATGCCAAGGCAGATACATCTGATTGTGGTCCCATAATCATTTCGGCACTTTTTACTATTTCTATACCGAATTCACCATGAGTGATAACTACTAATGCACGATTTGCCATTTTTATGTCTCCTTTATCTTATAGAATTCCAATTGCAGCTAGTACAATTAATCCTAGAGTTAATACAATCATACCTTTTGTAATCTTTAATCCTTTTCTATCGAAATAGAAGTAAAGTGCCATAACAGTTGCTAATGGCAATAACCCTGGTAGTATCTTATCAAGGATTTCTTGAACTACGAATGTTTTTTGGTTAATATCAAATGTCAATGAACTAGAAACTTTAACGTATTGCGCTGCCATGATTCCCATCATGTAAAGACCTAATACTCCTAATCCATTAATAATCGCTTTCATTTTTGAACCAGTCATAATTTCTTTCGCAGCACTTCTACCTAAAGTGTAACCCATCTTAGTGAAGAAATATCCATAAATAAATGTTGCTGTTGAGAAACATAAGAATGGTAATAATGCACCTAATCCATTTCCTTCTTGAGCCCAAGGTAAGAAAATAGCAATAAAGATATATTGTACTGTTCCTGAGTCAATCGCATCTCCAATACCTGATAGTGGACCCATAAGTCCTACCTTAGTATTGTTGATCATTGTTACATCGACTGCTTCTTCGTCACGACCTTCAGCAAGTGCTTTAGCTCTTGATTCTTCTAATGAAATAGAGATACCAGTTAAAGTTCCACCACCCCAAACAGCTTGTGTGTTGAAGAATAATAAGTGTCTTTGATAAGCTTCAGCTAACATTGCCTTATCTTTATATAGTTTCTTTAATGATGGCATCATACCGAATAAGAAGGATGGTGCTAACATACGGTCGTAAGTATGAGGCACTTCATTCGCCCACCACCAACGGAACCATGATTTCATTAAATCTTTGTTTGTAATTTTTTCAGGAGCGTTTTCAGGTTTACGCATAACACTTGTGTCAGCAGTAATTGTTCCTTCTTCGTCCATAAATTGTTTGATATATGCATCCATGATTAAGTCCTCCTTCTACGCTTGACTCTTGCCGGATGTAAATAAGATATACATACCTGCAAAAATACAACCAAAAATAGCATATGTTACTGTGTTAATACCTAATGATGAGAATGAAACACTCATGAAATAAGCAAGGAAGAAGAAAATTAATAAACTCTTCTTACCAATAACATGCATAATAACAGCAATTCCTAATGCAGCAAGACCACCACCAACAACTCCAAGGATGTGGAAGATTGGTCCACTTGACATTGAGTTTACAGTTGCAGCAACCACGGGTGCACCGTAATATAATGCGATGAATACCATGGGTACAAATAAGCAGAATGAAATCAATGTTGGAATTCCCATAATCGCGAATGTTAAACCAGCATCATTTGCTTCTGCAGCATAGCGGTCCATCATTTTTGTGAAGAATGTGTTTAAGAAGAAACGGAATTGGTATAGGTATGAACCTAATAATCCAACTGGAACGGCAATAGCAACAGCTTCTTCAGGACTAAGCCCTCCAAGTAGTGCTACTGGCACAGAGATGGCAGCAGCGATTGCTGGTTCACTTGGTAATGTCCCCCCAGGGGCAACGGCTCCCATGTAAATCAATTGAATCGTAGCAGTTACGATCATTGCGTTAGTAACATCCCCCATAACAATACCACAGACTAAACCAGTCATAAGTGGTGAGAATCTTAATGTTAATGTTGCATACCCTAATGAACGTGATTCGACTAATGCAACCCAAATTGCAATAATCAGTGCTTGTACAGCAGTTAATTCCATAATTTATCCTACCTTTCGTTTGAATCGAGTTAATTCAATCAATTAATCAAGAATGCGAAGCGCTATTGTCCACATGAGCTCATTGATTAAACTTGATGAATTAAATGAAGCTACTAGCCAGTTTGTTTCCCTTAAACTGTGTTGGATGTTGTAAAGCAACAATGAGAATATAACCCCTTTTGTAAGCGATTACAACTATCCTGTGTACATATCTTAACACAAAATATTTTTTTGTAAATACCTTTTATCAAAAAATATTATTTTATTATTCTTTTCTTTCTTTTTGCATAATTCTTAATATACACTCATATAATACTAATTTATTGGCTTTTTAAGATAACAATTTAAATTCATTAAGATAAATCTCATGTTCATTTACATTTTATTTATTTTGTGTTATTGTTTAAATATAAAATAATTTTCGAAAGGAGATAGTCCTATGATACAAACATCAATTCGACTTCAAGTCAAGAGTATCTACCGAGATTTGAGTCCAAAAGAAAAAATCATTGCTGATTACATCTTAAAGAATCCTAAAACGGTTTCAAGAAGTACCATCAATGAAATATCTAATGAACTGGCTATTGCTGACTCAACTTTTTTTCAATTCACACGTAAACTCGGTTATAGTGGATTCAAAGATTTCAAAATTGCTTTGCTTACTGATGAATTTGATGCGACAATATCAATCCATGAGAACATATCTAAAAGCGATGATGAAGTAACTATCGCTGAAAAGGTCTTTGACTCTAGTATTCAAGCTTTAGAAGATACAAAGCGCTTAGTTAATAAAGCTAGTTATATTGATGCCGCTAAAATAATTTTAAATGCCGGTGTTGTTAAATTTTTTGGACTAGGTGGTTCTGCTGTCGTAGCACAAGATACTTATCATAAATTTTTACGCTCACCGATTAAATGTGATTGGGTATCAGATTTTCATATGCAACTCATGCAAGCTTCCGTTTTAGGTAAAAATGATTGCGCGTTTGTTATTTCCCATACAGGAATTACAAAAGAGGCGATAGATATAGCTAATATAGCTAAGAAAAATGGAGCAAAATTGATTGTCGTGACTAGTTATCCGCTATCTACCCTTGCCAAGATGGCAGATGTTGTCTTTATTTCGACAGCCGAAGAGACCACGTATCGCTCTGAAGCCCTATCTTCACGCATCTCACAGTTAGGAATTATAGATGCCTTGTTTGTCATTGTTATGTTCCATGATGAAAGCAAATCAAATGCTTCACTTCAAAAAATACGCTCTGTTATTGCTCCTACTAAAGATTCCGATTAAAAAAGCTCCAATCAGGAGCTTTTCTTTTCTTAGTAGATATATTTCTTGAAATATTCAGCATTATAAGCATCGGCATTGTCACCATTGCTACTTCTAAATACAGGAGGATTTTGGCCAGCATCTAAGCATTTTTGAATGAATGTTGACATCATCGCTTGAAGCAAGAAACATGAGCAAAGCGTTGAAACAGGGCCTGTTGAGATATCTTCATTATGTTTGATGGTTGCGTCACCCAAAGGTCCGCGATTATCTAGAATCACATCAGCTAATTCAAATAAACGCTTACCTGAGAGGTGTCTTGAGGTAACAGTACTTGAATGTGTCATCGAGGTAACAGCTATTATCTTAGCACCTTTTTCTTTACAACGCATGGCGTACTCAACAACCAATCCATTTCTACCAGAGTTACTTGAAATAATAACGACGTCATTCTCCTCAATATGATATAAATGCTCTAACACATTAGCATACTCTGGAATACGTTCTATCGTAGTACTCTTTGTTGGGTGTGTTAATAGGGTTAACTCAATTTCTACGATAGGGACTATCTTCGCATAACCACCGGCTCTTGCATATAAATCTTGACCCATCATATGTGAATGGCCAGTCCCAAACGTGTATATAGTGCCACCTTTTTGTTCACATTCAAACAAAATTTGCGCAGCATTTTCAATTACTTCTTTATCTTTTTCTTTCATATCCAATAAACGTGTATGAACTTCTTCATAATATTGATCTAATATATTCATCTGAATTTCCTCACTTTCATAACAATAGCGAAGGGGTCGCCTCCACTATTTAAACATTTATCTGCAACAACCTAGGTTTTTAATCTTTTTCAGTGGGCATTTTCTTTGCTCAACTTCGCAATACGTATAATAAGCAATAGCAGAACCAAGTACTAACCCAAGAATAACTCCTCCAGTTATTAAACAAACTTTCTTGTTTTTTTCCATAATAACTCCTTTCTCCACGCCTCTTTTCTATATCATACACTGATTTCTAAATAACTTCAATCATCTTTACTAAGTTTAAGAAATACGATAGTGATTGCTTATATTGAATTTGTTTTTAACCTTTAAATATGCTATAGTTTAACTAATTAATTGAGTAAACTCTTACAAAATTGTAAGGGTGTTGTTAGGTTAAGAAATGGCTCATTATTGAGGAGCAAGGTACAATATAGACATGAAAGCGAGGATACACTTATGAAAAATTTAGTGGAAATTCAAAATGTCGAAAAATATTATGGCAATAAAGCCAATGTAACGAAGGCTATCGATAACATTTCTTTTACAGTTAAGGAAGGAGAGTTTATTGGAGTTATGGGACCAAGTGGTTCAGGTAAAACTACATTACTTAATTGTATATCAACCATTGATACTTTAACAAGTGGTCATATCTTAATCAATAATCAAGATATTACGCGTTTAAATAGTAATCAATTATCAAAATTCCGTCGAGAAGAATTAGGTTTTATCTTCCAAGATTTTAACCTATTAGATACCCTTACTGCTTATGAGAACATTGCTTTAGCTCTAACAATCAACAAAGTTAAGGCTAGCGAGATTGATAAAATAGTAAAGGACGTTGCGGGAAAACTAGAAATTACATCTGAATTAAATAAATACCCTCTACAAATGTCTGGTGGGCAAAAACAACGTGTCGCCTGTGCTCGTGCGCTTGTCACTAACCCTAGCTTAATCTTAGCTGATGAACCTACTGGTGCTCTTGATTCTAAAAGTTCTAGAATGTTACTTGATTCCATGGAGAAATTAAACCGCGAATATAAAGCTACGATTATGATGGTTACACATGATGCCTTTACAGCAAGTTATGCTCATCGTATTCTCTTTATAAAAGATGGGAAAATTTTTAATGAAATCATCCGTGGGAATGATACAAGAAAAACATTCTTTAATAAAATCATCGAAGTTGTCACCTTATTAGGAGGCGATTCTGTTAATGTATTTTAAACTTGCTTTATTAAACGTTAGAAAATCTCTAAAGGATTATCTTATCTATTTCCTAACCTTAACTTTTTCAGTCTGCTTGTTTTACGCGTTTAATTCATTTAATACCCAACAGGCTATCTTTGAATTAACCTCGATTCAAACACAACTCATGCAAGCAGCTGGAATGATTTTGAATTTCTTATCGTCTTATGTAGCGATAATTTTTGGTTTCCTCATTCTTTATGCTAATAATTATTTAATCAAACGACGTAAGAAAGAATTCGGTATATTGCTCGTTTTAGGAATGCCTAAATCAAAAATATCACGAATACTTTGTTATGAGACTATTTTCATTGGAATTCTCTCAATGTTCAGCGGTTTAATTCTTGGTTTCTTATTGTCACAAGGACTCACTGTCATGACAGCTTCGCTTTTTTCATTTTCAATTAGCAAATTCCGATTTATTTTTTCATGGTCTGCTACTTTAATTACCATGATCAGTTTTGCTGTTATATTTATAATTATTACTTTATTTAATACCTTCATCATGCGTAAATATCAGTGTATTGATTTACTATATGCAGATAAGTCCAATGAAAAAATTCGAATTAATAATACGATTGCTTCTATGCTCTTATTCTTAGTATCCCTTACTCTTTTAGGTTTTGCCTATTATCGAGTAATTAATTACGGAATTATTGCTTTTGAAGAATTAGGCTTAACCATCATTTTGGGTTCGCTAGGAACCTTATTCTTCTTTATGTCGCTTTCTGGTTTCTTAATTAAATTAGCACAACTACATAAACGTACATATTTGAAGAATCTTAATATGTTTATTCTTCGGCAAGTTAATTCAAACATTAATTCTAACTTCGCATCCATGTCAGTTGTTTGTATCATGTTGCTTTTATCTATTGGGGCTTTGTCCACGGGGATCTCAGTGAGCCGTTCAATTGATTCTGCCATGGAATCCATCACCCCTTATGATTTATCAATAAACATCTATCATAATATCGCTGACAGCAATCTATCGCAAGAAGAGATATTTAATTCTTTCATGGAACACGTCGACGTTGATATTGAGGAAACCTTTAGTGATGTTCGCTTTCTTAACGCCTATTGGGACGAGACACCTGATGACATCCCTTCAAGCCTTACCTATTCAGCCTTCTCAGCCGATATACCTAAAGACAAGCAAATCACTCAGCTAGCGGAAAGAGGTGAAACAGCCATACTTGCCTTTCCCTTGAGTATTTATAATGAATTTATACAGGATTTTGGTTATGAGCCAATTGATTTAAAAGAAAATGAAGGGGTCTTTGTATCCGATAACTCGCTTGGTTCTGATTATATTCATATCAGGAGCCAATATAGTGATAATTTTACCTTAGGCGAAAAGATACTGGATATTAAGTCCATTAACTATCCAGTTAAAAATTTTTCAACAGGTCTTCTAAAGAACGGTATTTATCTGATTGTGAATGATGCTTTAGTTGAAAATCTATATTTATATAATCACTTTGTTAACTGCAATTTTGATTCAAATATTGATCAAGAAAAAATTCTGGACAAAATAGATAAAAACTATATAGATAAAATTGCTGAAGATTACCAATTCTTTTATTTAACTCGTCAAGAAATTTATGATCAAAATCAAGGAATGAAGCTTACTTATACTTATGTTGGTCTATATCTGGGTTTTGTATTTGCTATAGCAAGCTGTGTAATCCTTGCTCTTCAACAATTATCACAAGCTTTCGACAATGCTCGTCAATTCTCAATACTTAATCGATTAGGGGTTGATTCTAAGATGGCTTATACTACACTCAAGAAACAAATAGCTATTTACTTTATTATTCCTTTATTACTTGCCATTGTACACTCAATCGTTGGTATTAAGGCAGTGAGTGACGCTATTGCAGTTATTGGTAAAGGAGATTTCTATTATACATCCTCCCTTACTTCCTGTATTATTATTGCCATTTATGGTTCCTATTACTATGCAACTTATGTTAGTTACAAGCGAATCATAAACAGTTAAAGCAAACAAAAAGGACTTCATAACGAGGTCCTTTTTGTTTACAGGATACTTTACTATTTATGTTAAGATGATAGACTAGTCTACCTTTTTATTTTTATTGTATTTAGCTTCTCTTAAACATAGAAGTATAAATGCAACAGCTATCACTGCAATACCAATAAATGGTTGTTTCATAATTGTCATGATTACCATAATATCGATGCAGTCATGTCCAACACCTGCAACTCCATAGGCTGCAAAATCAAATAATGTAAATAAGAATGCTGTACCAAATATTAATAAGAATCCATAAACAAATCCGGAAATGATTGCTCCTCTTGTTCCACCAGTAGCATTACCTAAAATTCCAGCAACCCCTCCTGTGAAGAAAGCGCCGATAATGGAAACTAACGGTACATTACCGAATGCCACTGAAGTAGCAAACATAGCTACGATCATACCAATAACTGCTGATACAAATCCAATCATTAATGAATTAGGTGCAAAACCAAATAAAGCAGGTACATCTAATGCAGGAATAGCTCCTGGCACTAGTTTATCTGAAATTCCCTTAAATGCTGGAACTAATTCTCCAAGGAACATACGAACTCCTTGTAGTAAGACTAAAATTCCTGCAGTAAATCCCATAGCTTTTAATAATCCATATACAACATAATTTGTTGAACCAGCATGAGCAGCGACTACTTCCGGTCCTGCCATAATAACTACGACAAGATAGAATATTCCCATTACAATCGAAACTGAAACTGATGTGTCTTTAAAAAACTCTAATGCTTCTGGTAGTTTAATATCTTCAGCATTTTTAGATTTATCACCAAGCAAGCCTCCAATGTAAGCCGCTGGGACAGTCCCTAAAGTAGTTAAATGAGCAATTGCGAAATTATCGCTACCCGTTACTTTACGAACTAATGGCTGAGCCGTTGCAGGTAAGATTACCATTAATGCTCCTTGTAGAATACTTCCCACTACAACGATAATTGTATCTGAGAATCCTCCTCCATAAAGCAGAAAGGCAATGGTAACTGATAGGATCCACATCATGTGGCCAGTTAAGAAGATATATTTTAATGGACTGAATCGTGCAATCGCTACATTTACCAAGAAACCAATTGCCATAATTAGTGAGCTGGTTGAAGCAACTACTGGAATAGCTGTTTGCATAGCACCTACTACTGCTTCAGAAGAAGTAGCAAAACCTGACAAATTGAATACTTCAGTAAATAAGGAAACAAACGGTAGTATTTCCGTTACGATTAAACCAGACCCTGCTGCTACCACTAACATCCCTAGTGATGTCTTTAAAGTGCCGCTGAATACTTGAGCAAAATTTTTGCCTTGTAACATTAATCCTATTAGTGCAACAAGCCCTAAGACTATAGCCGGTGTTTGTATAATATTCAATAGAAAATTTAACATATCTTATATCCTCCCTTATAGAATATTTGTACTTTTTAAGTACGCTTCTAGTGCTGAATTCATCTCTTTTATATCCACTATATTGTTGACAAACACAACATTCTTTTGATCCTCAAAATACTTTTTAAAACCATACGTAGTTACAATGAAATCACATTCTCTTCCCTTTACAGTTCCCATATCCCAGTGTTCAATATTGCATTTAACACCTAATTGCGACATGGCACTATCAACCGTCATCTTCATAATTAATGAAGAACCTACACCTAGACCGCATACAGTAATAATTTTTAACATCTTTTCTCCTTTCTAAAGACAGCCAATGAGCTTGTTATATTTTTCGATGTGTGCAGCATTAATAGCATCACCTCTGTCTAAGTTCGAACTTACATAAATCGGTGGTATAACTCCATTATCTACGCAAACCTCAACTGTTCTTGCCATAATACTATTCATTACAGTCATTCCTAACACTGTTGAAGTTCCACAGAACATGGGTATCACTTTATCCATTGATAAACAAGCATCACCTTCAATGCACTTTATATCCACAACCACATCAGCTACATCTTTTAACATTTTCCCAGATGAGTGACGACTCGAAACACTATCAGAGAATTTCTCACTTGTTAGTGCAATAACTTTCATTCCTATTTTTTTTGCTTCTAAGGCCATATCCACAACGCCAGCGTTTCTTCCTGAAACTGAAACAATGATCATTGTGTCATCTTTTGAAGTATCTTCTAAATCTAGATATTGATTCGAGAAATCCTCAACTCTTTCCTGCAAGGTACTTAGTTTAGCCTTGGGAAATAATGCTAAGTGTGGAATCAATAAAGCGTTTACTGGCACAATTCCACCAGCTCGATAAAACACCTCCATCGCAAACATTTGCGAATGACCACAACCAAATACGTGAATCACACGATTTTTCATTATTGACTGAGCGCAATAGGTTGCCGCTTTTTCAATATTTGCTTTTTCTTCATCAAATTGCTGATTCAATTGATTCATTACAATTTGAAAGTATTCTTCATGCTTCATGTTCTACCTCCTAGTATTGTTGAACTTTGTTTATAATTTCTTCTTTTGATCCATGATTACGCGCCAGGTCTAAGAATTCTTCGTCTTGTAATAGGGCTGCAACTTTCATGAGCATTTGCATATGTGAATCTGAATCTACTGCACCGAATCCAAATGCACACTGTATATGCTGCTGATCAAAATCAGTAAATACCACATCTTCTTTAAATGTAACAAAACTTAAGCATGCTTCATGAACTCCACTACTTGGTGCTCCATGGAAGAAAGCAACTCCTGGTAATAGAATCATATAAGGTCCAAGTTCCTCAACTGTTGTTATCATGGACTGTATAAATGTTTCCTCTACCTTCTTGCTATCTAACAGAAGTTGTCCTACTTGTAATATCGCTTCTTTCCATGTAGATGCATTTACTTCAGTTTTAATCATTTGATCTGTTAATATATTCTTTATCATGCTTCCTCCACAGGTTATGTCGTCATAACCACTTTGCTTTTTATTTAAGACTCCAACGGAGTCTTAGGACACTAATTTTACAGTAAACTCGAAAATATCTCCTCGAGATACTATGGTTGAATAACACACTATCTTATCTTGACTATATGAAGTTCTTTTTACCAATAAACCATATTGATTCTTTGAACAATTCAATAACTTGCACTCAGTGTTGCTTAATTGACAAGCCTTGAATGACTCAACCGCTTTATTAATCACAACACCATATGTTTGTTCAAGAGAACGGTACAATGAATCTTTTTCAAAATCAATATTCAATATATACCCATGTGTTTCTAAAACAAAATATGTTTTTTCTAGCATAATAGGGACTTGATCTTCTGCACATCGTAGACGTACTATGCAAACTAGAGGATCACCCTCATTGACTCCAAGATGATAGGATAACTTACTATCTGCCTTCAAAAAATCTTTACTAACTAACTGAGTCGAAGAGATTTTCCCTTGTTTTTCCATTTCACCAGAGAAACTATATACATTTCCTAAATTTTGTACAATACTCTTGCTCAAAACAAAAGTTCCCTTACCTTGAATTTTTTCTAGCTTACCTTGTCTTACTAATTCATCGATAGCATTTCTAATCGTAATACGACTCATGCCATACATAATGCTAAGTTCTCTTTCAGATGGAATTTGAGTACCTTTTCTCCAAATACCATCATTTATCTTTTCTTCTATTAAATCCGCTAATTGACAATACAATGGTATTCTGTTATAAGCTTCTCTCATTACCACACATCCGTTCCTATTTACATTCTTATAATATCACTGGTTATAACCAGTTGTCAACATCAAAATAAAAAAAGTGAATATAGATACTCACCTTCTTCTTTTCTTTGATTCATTTCTTAATACCTAAACAAAACTATTTTCTTTATCTAATCGATAATTCCCGCCATTCTCATTAAGTGTTGGGCATTTGTTGTCTGACATTTACCATTCAATAGAAGATAATCAAAATTAATTTTATTATCAACATAGTGTTCTTCAAAATGATAGTTAGTCAATGTTGGCAAAGCCGTACATAACTCAAAATCATGAGTAGTAATCATACAAAGTATCCAAGGCTGATTTAACTTCTTAATCGCTTCAATGGAGCCTACAATACGATCAGCAGAGTTAGTTCCCTTAAATATCTCGTCAATTAAAATCAACATTCCTTCTTTTTTCTTACTTTCTTCCATAATTTCTTTAATTCTTAATATCTCAGCATAGAAGGTCGAAATACCACTAGCTAATTCATCATGAAGTCTCATTGAAGAATAAATCTTCATTTTGCTACAAGTAAACGCCTCACAAGTTACTCTACAACCAGCAAGAGCTAAAATCATATTAACTCCGATGCTTCTCATAAAGGTTGATTTACCTGACATATTGCTACCTGTAATAATATTACCTGAGCTAATTTCAAAACTATTAGCAACTACTTTTTCTTCATTAATTAAAGGGTGAGCACATTCACTACTTTTTATTTTTGGTATCTGTGACTCAATAATTTCAGGAGTACAAGTTCTTTTTCTCGCTAGAGGAATTAATGAACATGATATCCATGCTTCCATATCTCCCAAAGTTTGAATCCAACCCTTGATTGATGAGCCATATTTACTCTTCCAATTTTCAAGTACACGAATACACTGTAAATCATACATAAATAAACTATTGAATACCAAATATAAAATTGCGTTATTTCTCAATGTAATCATTGATAATTCCATATCTAGAATACTTAATGCTTTACTAGCCTTACCCTTGTGAGTTAAACATTTCTGTAAATCAAGCAAATGATCTGAATGGAATGTTTCTTGTTCAATCAATTTTACTTCATTAAGATAATCAGAAACAAGTTCCTTAACATTTGAATATTTAGCAAGTTGATTATTATATTTCATCGATAAAATTGAAGAGAACAGAAATTGAGCTAATAAAGCTATGACAAAATAAGCAGGAGCGATGATCTTAAAGTAAGCAGTGGCACCTAAGATTAATGTAATCAAAGGAATCATGCATAATAGATTAAGCCCTTTTATATTCTTTGTATCATTAAATAGCTCAATGGTTTCAATCAAATGAGGATAAGCACTCATTGACTGTGATTTTTTTGCCTCTAAACTAGTTTGATAGTTGAGAGAAAAATCTTGATTTTGATAAAGTTCTTCAATAGCTTCTTGTCGCTTCAATAAATCAATTTCTTGGGTATTAGCAAGAATTTCATAAAGATGTTTCTTTCCTATTGCTGTCTTTGCTACACAAATGAGTTGATAAAGTGAAGCATGACCTAAAATATCTAAATCTAATAGCGTTGGATCAGCTTGCTTAATAAAAGCACTACCATCTTCTTCAAAGTTTTGCCATTCATCGCTTAACCGTGCTATATAACGATTTAATACAGCTATTTGCTGCTCATTCTCCATGATTACTTTTTTTATTTTATTATGCTGGATTACAAAGATGATGAATGCCGCTAAACCAACTGCTGCCATCATATTTCCTTTTTGATTATGATAGTAACCAGACAAAGCAACTCCAAACAACAACATACCGATTGCACATAATCGTGTGATTGAGTATTTGAAGGACTCACTTTTTAGTAATTTATTCTCTTGTTCTTTAAGATTAATTTGCTTTAACCATTCTTCATGTGTTTTCATATTTATCACCTTTATACGTTCCCTATTATATCATATCTAACGTATAAATAAGAAAAATTACTCAAAAACGTTTTGTAACTTCACCAATTTTCTTCTCTTTTTATAGAGGCTAAGACAACCAAGAAGAAGGAAGATACCTAGAGCTAAATTAAGTAAACCTACTCCAACTGGGATAGTACTAAGTCTTCCATGGATTAATCCTAAATTCGAAATGCCTATAAAAACATTGAAGAACGCTGGAATCAGGATTAAAAATATGATCCTACTGAGATGTTTGATACGTGAAGAATTATCTGAATACAAATCAAACTCTCCTTGCTCTGTCTTCTTTTTGAAATAAACCCAACGTATTATTGACCCTACATATTGAACACCAGTATCTTCTAAAAAACGAATATATTGTTGACTTTCAACGTGGTTTGGAAGATTTTCTAAAAGTTCAAGTCGTACACTATATTCACCTGGAAGACATTCTTTAAAGGTGTACTTGCCAAAGTCTACACTATCCAATACTAAACCTATTGATGCCATTTCAGTTAACCACTTTTCTTCTTTATCAAATTGCCAAGCCCAGAAATATTTTCTTATTGTCTTTCTCATGTTATTTACCCATAATTTCTTTCCCATTTGTTATTAGTTCATTAAGTCTATTCATTTCAATTTCTACTACTTCTCTACCTAAATCAGTAATTTGATATTCTTTTTTTCGACTATCTTTCTCCGTAGAAAGTGCAGTCATCCATCCTTTTTCAAGCATTGTTGATATAGCACCATATAGTGTTCCCGCAGCTAGTTTAAGTCTTCCATGAGTCAGAATTTCAACATTCTGCATAATCCCATATCCGTGAAGTGGTGTGAGTATCGAGAGTAATATATAATATACTGCCTCTGTTAATGCCCCATTTTGATTATCTGCCATTAGTCAGCCCTCCGTTATATCGTCTGTCGATATACACACTATAACGGATGTCGATATAGTTGTCAATAGATAAATAAAAAAACCATCTAAATAATAGATGGTTGATCTAAACAATCATAAATTGTTTTTAGTCTAAGTGCTAAACCTTTTGATTTCTCTACACTTAAACTACAAATAGCTACGCGTATTCCTTTATTTACTTTTACTGTGAAGATGTATTCTTTTATTAAAGCATCATGGAAACGATTGCGTTTTTCATTATCTTCTATTTTTATAGTAATGAAGAATCCTTCTTTATACGGATAAAGTGGTAAATTACAAAGTCTTGCTTCACTTAAGAAAATCGCACTTCTAGCCTCTAATAAATCAATGTATTTACTCTTCTCTAGCATGAAAGCACTATAGTACTTCGTTGTCACATCTGAGAAGTTTTTCATGGCAGCATTGGGTATATTACTCCAAATAGAGCGAGCTGATTTTTCAAATACAATTTCACTTTGACGTACTAAATCGGCTGATTGAGCTAATAAGATAGCTGCACCGCATCTTAATCCATAAGATGTCATCGTCTTTGAACAGCTAAATGCTACGACAACCATAACATTATCCGAAATCTTATTAAAAGTTTCCATATATTTACGTGAATTGTTTAAGTCATAAGAATAATCAATATAAGCAATATCATTAAGAATGACACAAGGAACCTTTTTACTACATTCATTCATAAAGGAAATAACTTCTTCCCATTCCTTTTGAGTCATTGTATAACCCGTAGGATTATGGCATGGATCATTAATCACGATACAGATACGATTTTGTTGATCAATAACACTTAATACTGTTTCTTTTAACGATTCGATATTAAAGCTATTTCCATCAAACATCTGATAAGTTTTTGATTTCAACTGTTTATCCGTAGCCATTAAAGCATAAGAACCCCAAGCAATATCTGGAATAATTACCGTTTCTCCCTCTTCTAAAATATCAGAGAAAGTCATAGAGACGGCACCAGTTCCTCCTGGAGTTGCGATAACACTAGAAGCTAGCTTCACATCAGCTTGTCCAATTGTCCAGTTTGCCACTTGCTCACGGAATTCAGGATTTCCTGTAAAACTACTCGCATAAGCTGCTTTGATTTCTTTTGATATCGCATCATAATTATTAAATACACTATTAAATGCCACGATAACTTCATTTTCGTTATATAGTGAACCAATGGTAGCATCAACTACCTTTTCACTTCCTATCTCTTCTTTTGCCTGTTTTGCCTTCGATACAACAGCAAACACAGTATCTTCAATCGGTGTTAAATTTGCACTAAGTTTTGTGAAAGTCATAATAAACTCCTCCTAATAGTTATAAGTTCCAATAATCTTAAAGGTTTGCGTACAAGCACGACATTCTTTCAACATCTCTTGCATCTTCTTATCTTGGTAAGAACCATTTATTTCCATATAGAAATAATACTGCCAAGATGCATTTTTAATTGATCGAGATTTGATATTTTCCATATTAAATCCATATTTCGCAACAATTTGCATAATTTTCGCTAATTGACCTGATTCATGGGCTACAGTAAACAAGATAGCGGTATGATCACCATTTCCACTAATTTCCTTACCAATCACAGCAAACCGAGTCGTATTATCTTTACTAGTATTTATATTCTTTGCCAGAACTTTTAATCCATAAATATCTGCTGTTTCAATCGAGGCAATAGCTGCCTTACTAATATCTCCAACTTCACTCACATACTTAGCCGCAAGTGCTGTATTCGTATAAGGCACAACCTCAAAGTCAAAGTTATTTAAATATGTCTGACATTGTGAGATTGCTTGATGATGCGAATATACTTGTTTTATTGAAGACAGTGAACTACCTTCAACTCCTAGTAAATTCTGGTCTATTTTTAAGTCATATATTTTCTCTATCTTGAAATCATAATAAAACAATAAATCTAACACTTCACCAACTTCACCTGTGTAACTATTTTCAAAAGGTAATACCCCTTTAGCAATTTCATTATTCGATAAACCTTCAAATACATTATCAAAGGTTGGATAACTTATCATCTTCCCTTGAGGAAAAACATTTTGAAGAGCTATGTGAGAGAAAGAACCTACACACCCTGGATAGCCATAAGTCTCATGATTAATGATTGATTGTTGGTATTTCTTTGAAATATTCATCATCGATTGAATGTAATCACGATAATAAGATATTAACTTTTGATTCTTCATCTTCTGAGTATTTATTTCAATAACTTGTGCTTCCCTTTCAGGATCAAAAACTTCTTTATTATTTTCGATCTTAAAAGCTACAACATCTTCTACAGCTTTCATTCTATCTTCAAATAATTTTAGTATCTTTTCATCAATTTCATTGATTTCAGCTCTAGCCTTCTCAAGTTTATCCATGTTAATACCTTCTTTCACTTTGTTCTATTTTATACCAAAACTTTTCGTTTGAATAGCTATATTATGTATTTTAAGATAAGGATATGAATATATCTTATCAACTTTACACAAAAATTATTATCATTTCAATATATATAATGTATACTTGATAAGAGATACTGAATGAAAAGTGAGGAATTATTATGTGTAAATTACAATTAGATATCCATACCCATACAATAGCTAGTGGACATGCTTATAGCACTCTTAATGAAATGGTTACTGCGGCTGCCAATAAAGGAATCAAACTAATAGGTATAAGTGAACACGCTAAGGGTGTTCCAGGAACTTGCGATGATATTTATTTTAAAAACCTTTCAGTGATCCCTAGAAAGCAACAAGGCATCGAAGTTATGATGGGATCAGAAATCAATATTCTTGATGGAGGCGAATTAAGCCTTGATGCTGAGGTTATTGATGAATTAGATTATAGAATTGCTGGGGTTCATTGCTTCTGCTATAGTAAAGATACAAAAGAAGTACATACAGCTAACATGGTTAAAGTATTAAATAATCCACAGATTGATATTATCTCTCATCCTGATAATGATGATTATCCATTAGACTATTCAATCATTGTTCCATGTGCAATAAAAAACCACGTGTTACTAGAAATTAATAATAATTCATTAAGAAGTTCTTGGAGAAAAAACGTTAGGGAAAACTGTATAACAATACTAACAATGTGTAAGGAAGCCAATTATCCAGTATTACTTAGTAGTGATGCTCATTTCATAAATGATGTTGGCAATGTTGAACTTGCTGAAGCTCTTCTAAAAGAAGTTGGTTTCCCTGATGAGTTAGTTATTAACTATCATCTTGATCAATTTAAAGAATGGATTCAATTCAATCGAAATAAGTAATAATCAGCAATACAAAAGGAAAATGACGGTTAGAAATAAATGCAAATGTAAATTTTCATAAAAATGTTGAAATTTTTTCATTTTATACTTGCATTCTACTTCTAATTGTTTTACACTTGTAACATGAAAACTATATCAACAAAAGCATCAGTCTTTTACTTTTATCGTTAAGCCCCGACAAACCAATTCAATATGATTGGTCGTTTTGATTTTTATCAAAGATATGGGGCATAATTGAGCATCAGTAATTCACAGATGCTTTTTTTTATAAGAAAAGGAGATTTAACCATGGAACTAGCTGTAAAATTAAGTGAAGCATCAAGTAGAATCATTATTGAGAGAAATTCAATTAATCATCTTTCTGATTATCTTGATTTAAATCGCAAAATAATGATAATCTCAGATGATGGTGTTCCCTCTGTTTATCAACAGACACTCTTAAAACAATGTCCCTCAGGTCATCTCTATCTTTGTGAACAGGGTGAGGGTGCTAAGAGTTTACGTGTCTATCAAGATATCTGTAAGAAACTACTTGAACTGAACTTTTCTAGAAATGATATGATTCTTGCCTTAGGTGGTGGTGTCATGGGTGATTTAAGTGGATATGTTGCTGCTACATTTAAAAGAGGGATTCATTTTGCCTCTATACCAACAACAACACTTTCACAAATTGATTCAAGTATTGGTGGTAAAGTTGCCATTAATCTTGATGATGTTAAAAATGTTATTGGAACCTTTTATCATCCAGAAGTTGTGTTAATCGATTTTACTACACTTTCTACATTGAGTAAACGACATTACTATAATGGTTTAGCTGAAGCAGTCAAAGCTGGGTTAATTGCTGATCCTATCTTGTTTAAACTTTTTGAAGAACATGATGCTAATTTCCAAAATAATGAACCTGATGAAGTTCTTGAAGAAATAATAACACGTTCACTGATTGTTAAAAGAGATGTCGTTGAACAAGATGAAAAGGAACAACATCTTAGAAAAATTTTAAATTTTGGTCATACAATTGGTCATGCAATTGAAAGCATCTATCACTTAAAAGATTATTACCATGGTGAATGTGTAGGACTGGGAATGATGAAGATTCTTGAAAATCAAGATATTAAACAAAGACTCAAAGCAGTCTTAACCAAAATGGAATTACCTATTGATGTTCCTTATCAAAATGATGAAGTCATCGAGTTGATCCTTAATGATAAGAAAGTAAATGGTAATAAAATAACGGTTGTTCAAGTGAATGAAATAGGACATGCTGAATTAGAAGATGTTGAAATTGAAACATTGAGAAAATATTTATAGGAGGCCTTATGAAAAGTACAATTGGAAAAAATATTACACTCTCCCTTTATGGAGAAAGTCATGGTCCCTCTATCGGTATCGTTATCGATGGATTATCTGCTGGTATTAAATTGGATTTAGAAGCGATTCAATCCATGTTGGATAAACGGCGTGCGAAGGGTAAGATATCCACACAACGTCATGAGGAAGATTTCTTTACAATTACAAGTGGCTTCTTTAATGGTATGACAACAGGTTCTCCTCTTCATATCCAAATTCAAAATAAGGAACAACAATCAAGAGATTATACTCCTGAAATACTACGACCATCACATGCTGATTATACGGCTTATATGAAATATAATGGTTACCAGGACTATCGTGGAGGAGGTCATTTCTCGGGTAGATTGACCGCACCTATTGTGGCTGCTGGGGCTATTGCGAAACAAATATTACAAAATAAAGGAATTATGATAGGAACCCATATTAAACAAGTTAAGAATTTATGTGATCGTGAATTTGATGATTTAAAGCAAGATATTGATACTTGTAATGAACTTGATTTTGCTTGTTTAGATAGGGCGATAGCAAAAGAGATGATTGCATTAATTGAATCAACGGCTGCTAATAAAGATAGTGTAGGTGGAATCTTAGAAACTGTTATTCTAAATTGCCCTCTTGGCGTTGGAGAACCTTTCTTCCATTCTATCGAAAGCCAATTAAGTCAATATCTCTTCTCTATTCCTGCGGTTAAAGGCGTTGAGTTTGGGAAAGGTTTTGATTTTGTTCATGAGTATGGTAGTGAATGTAACGATGCTTGGGTGATGGACGAAGATAAAATAATCACTAAGAGCAACAACAATGGTGGAATTAATGGCGGAATAAGCAATGGTATGCCAATCGCCTTCAAATGTATCATTAAACCAACTCCCTCTATATATAAGAAACAAGATACAGTGAATTATAAAACACATGAAAACACGACTATGGAATTAGTAGGTCGTCATGATCCAGCCATCTTCCATCGTGCTCGTATCGTCGTTGATGCAATGAGTGCCTTGTGCTTGCTTGACTTGTGTGTGGAAGCCTTTGGTATTCATTGGATGAGGGATACACAATGAAAGTAGGATTAATTGGTGCTAAGTTATCTCATAGTTTCTCAAAACTTATCCATGAGCAATTAACGGATTATCAATATGATTTAATTCCCTTAAATGAAGAAGAATTGCATCAGTTTATGAAAGAAAAAAAATTTGATGCTATTAATGTTACAATTCCATATAAAGAAACGGTGATACCTTATTGTGATGAAGTTAGTGAACATGCCAAAGCAATTGGTGCTATCAATGCCATTAAGAATGTTCATGGTAAATTAATTGGAACTAATACTGATTTTGAAGGGTTAATGGAAACAATTAAGCATAACAACATTCAAATAAAGGAAAAACATTGTCTCGTCTTAGGAACTGGTGGCACTAGTAAAACAGCCTGTGCCGTTCTTAAAGCAATGAATGCTAAATCTATCTTAATTGCTGGGCGAAATCACGCTGAGGGTATAATTCCTTATGAAGAGTTAATTAACTATCAACAAGTACAAGTTATTATAAATGCCACAAGCGTTGGTATGTATCCAAATAATCATCAACAAGTAGTTGATTGTCGTACTTTCACTCAATTAGAGGCGGTTGTTGATGTCATCTATAACCCATTAAAGACGAAGTTAACGCAACAAGCAGAATCATTAAATATTGCTTATGCTAATGGTCTAGAAATGTTAGTCACACAAGCCAAGATTGCTGCCGAGTTCTTTCTAGATAAGAAAATTGATGATGATAAAATCATGAATATTGTGAAAGCTCTTCAATATGATCTAAGTAATCTTGTCCTGATAGGAATGCCTAGTAGTGGTAAATCTACAATTGCTGAACATTTGGCTAAGCGATTAAATAAAAAACTAGTCGATTTTGACTTAGAAATAGAAAAAACTTATGAAATGACAATTCCTACAATTTTCGCAAATGAAGGAGAAGAAGGCTTCAGAGATAAAGAACAAAGTATTTGTATTAAGTTTGCGAAAGAAAATGCACAGATATTGTCTTGTGGTGGTGGTATTATTAAAAGAAGTGATAATATTGAAGTTCTTAAGCAAAACGGTATATTTATTCATATTAAGCGTGATTTTGACTTATTAATTGCTGATGAAAGTCGCCCATTAAGTAAGAACCTTGGTGCTCTTAAGTTAATGGCAAGCGAAAGATTACCTATTTATGAAGCTATTGCTGATATTGAAATAGAGAATAATGCTACCATTGAGGAAGTAGTAAACAAAATTGAGGAGGCTTATCATGAAATTTTTAATTATTAATGGTCCTAATATTAATATGATAGGAATTAGAGAAGTAAGCATTTATGGAAAAGAAGACTATTCAGCCTTATTAGCATTATGTCAAAAGACATGTGATGACTTAAATGTTGAAGCGGAATTCTTTCAATCTAATCATGAAGGGGCAATCGTTGATTGTATCCAATCTGCCTATCAATTGGTAGATGGTATTGTGATAAATCCTGCTGCCTATACACATACTAGCATCGCTATTTTAGATGCCTTGAAAGCTGTTGCTATTCCATGTGTTGAAATACATTTATCAAAATTGGAAACTCGTGAAGATTTCCGTCAAATATCTTATCCTGGACTTGCTTGTTTTAAGACAATTACGGGACTAGGAATACAAGGCTATGAAGAAGCTATTAAATCATTATATAAGAAAGTAAGAGGAAATTAAGATGATTATTACTTGTAAAAAAGGGGCTCCCCAAAATGAAATTAATAAAATTATAAATGAATTTGAAAGTAAAGGACTTGAAGTTAATTTAATTACAGGAATTGATTACAATGTCTTTGGTATTGTTGGTGATACAACACTTATTGATGTGAAAGTAGTTCGTGCTAATCAATGGATTGAAGATGTTACACGTATTGCTGCTCCTTATAAAAAAGTAAATCGCTTGTTTCATCCTGAAGATAGCGTTATTGATGTAGCTGGTATCAAAATTGGTGGACAAGAAAATATTGTTGTTATTGGTGGACCATGTTCAGTTGAAGGCCGCGAAGAAGTATGCGTGATCGCTGAAGCTGTCAAAGATGCTGGTGGCGTTATGCTGCGAGGTGGCGCTTATAAACCAAGAACATCGCCTTATGCCTTCCAAGGACTAGGCAGTGAAGGAATTGCTGATATGGTTGAAGCGAGAAAAAGAACGGGTTTACCTATTGTCTCAGAAATTATGAGTGCTGATAAAATTGATGAATTCGTTGAAAACGTTGACTTGATTCAAGTCGGTGCTAGAAATATGCAAAACTTTGACTTATTGAAAGCCTTAGGCAAAATTGATAAACCAATTTTACTAAAACGAGGTTTAAGTAATACGGTTGAAGAATGGCTTATGTCAGCTGAGTATATTATGGCAGGTGGTAATGAAAAGGTTATTCTATGTGAACGTGGAATTCGTACATTTGAAAAATACACTAGAAACACTCTTGATTTAAGTGTTGTTCCTATCGTTAAAAAGAAGAGTCATTTACCTATCATTATTGATCCATCTCATGCTACTGGAGATTGGGATCTTGTTGAATCAATGAGTTTGGCGGCAATTGCTGCTGGTGCTGATGGCTTGATTGTTGAAGTACACAATAATCCTGAATGTGCTTGGAGTGATGGTGCTCAATCATTAAAACCAGAAAAATTTAAAGCGATGATCGAAAAAGGTCGTGCAATTGCCCGTGTAATCGGAAGAGATATCTAGGAGAATATGATGATAATTACATTAATAAAAGGAACCCCTCAACAGGAAGTTGAGCGTATCGTTCAATCGTTTGTCGATCGTGGATTTGAAGTTAATAATTCACAAGGAGCTAATTACCATATCTTAGGATTAATTGGTGATACAACAATATTAGATGATAAAATTATTAAAGCAAACCCATTTGTTGATGATGTGACCCGCATTGCAGCCCCTTATAAAAAAGCAAACCGTTTATTTCACCCTGAAGATACCATCGTTAATGTTAATGGAATTAAAATTGGTGGAAATGAAAAAATCGTTATTATTGGAGGCCCTTGTTCTGTAGAAGGATTAGATCAAATCTGCGAAATTGCTGTCGATGTTAAAGATGCTGGTGGTGTTATGCTACGTGGTGGTGCATATAAGCCAAGAACTTCTCCTTATGCTTTCCAAGGCATGGAAACTGCTGGAATTGAAGCAATGGTCAAAGCTCGTGAGTTAACTGGATTACCTATTGTCAGTGAATTAATGGATGCTGAACATATTGATGAATTTATTGAGAATGTCGATATCATCCAAATCGGCGCGAGAAATATGCAAAACTTCTCATTACTTAAAGCTGTTGGTAAAACAAATAGACCTATATTATTAAAACGTGGTTTAGCGAATACAATTGAAGAATGGATTATGTCCGCAGAATATATCATGGCTGGTGGTAATGAAAACGTAATTCTATGTGAACGTGGAATTAGAACATTTGAGAAATATACAAGAAATACTCTAGATTTAAGTGTTGTTCCTATCATTAAAGAAAAAACACATTTACCTATTATTATTGACCCTTCTCATGCTACTGGTAATTGGAAGCTTATTGAATCAATGAGTCTAGCCGCTATTGCTGCTGGTGCAGATGGCTTAATCATTGAGGTACACAACAATCCTGAATGTGCTTGGAGTGATGGAGCTCAATCATTAAAGCCTGAGAAGTTCAAACAATTAATTACTAAAGGAAAAGCAATTGCGAAAGTAATTGGTCGCGATTTATAAAATGAAGGCAACGATTTATCCCTCTACAAGCGGTGGAGAAGTCATTATTCCACCAAGTAAAAGTATGTCGCATCGTGCCATCATCTGTGCGTGTTTAGCTAAAGGAACTTCTCGTATTGATAACATTGCTTATTCCGTTGATGTCACAACAACCATCGAGGGCATGAAAAAACTTGGTGCTAAAGTCCAATGTTTTGATGATTACTTAATTGTTGAAGGGATTCAAGACTTTAATCATTTACAAGATTCAACAATTAATTGTAATGAGTCGGGTTCTACACTCCGTTTCTTTATTCCTTTGTTTGCCAACACAAATCAAGAAGTTTCATTCACTGGAAAGAATCGATTATTAAAGCGTCCACAAAAAATTTATGAAACTATCTTTAATCAACAAGGTTGTTTCTATAGTCAAAGTGACGAATCGATACAAATAAAGGGAGCACTAAAACCAGGAACTTTTACGTTACCTGGAAATGTTTCCTCACAGTTTATCAGTGGATTATTATTTTTATTACCCATGCTAGATGCTGATTCAACAATTGTAATTAAAGATGATTTTGAATCAAGAAGTTATGTAGATTTAACAATTCAAATGTTGAAGGAATTCCATATTCATGTCGAATTTAAGAATGATTCAACCCTTCACATTCCTGGGAACCAACAATATTATGCTCATAATACCCGTGTTGAAGGTGATTATTCACAATTTGCTTTCTTTGCTGTTTTAGCGGCCATTAATCATGATTTAACCATCTTAGGTGTCGCTCATGATTCTCTTCAAGGAGATAAACAAATTCTACAAATTCTTGATGACTTCAAGATTAAAGTAGAAACAATTGAGAATGGATATCGTGTTTATCATTCTACACCTATAGCGCATGACATTGACTTGAGTAATTGTCCTGACTTAGGGCCTATTCTTTGTGTTCTAGCGATGAATGCGAAGGGCACTACAAAGATTACAAATGCAGCTCGTTTAAGAATAAAAGAAAGCGATCGAATTGAAGCGATGGAAACTGAGCTAAAGAAATTTGGTGCTAACATAACAAGTACTGAAGATGAAATTATGATTATCGGCGGTTGGAATCAAACCCCTTTATCTGTCATAGGTTGGAAAGATCATCGAATAGTGATGGCATTAAGTGTTGCTTCAAGTATTGCTGCTCATCCTGTTATCATTGAAGAGGCAGAATACATAGAAAAGAGTTATCCAACTTTCTTTGAAGATTGTTTGAAAGTAGCTCTTAAGGTGGAAGTAGAAGATGAAAAATAAACAATTCTTAATCGTTGGCTTAGGACTACTCGGTGGTAGTTATGCCATGGGTCTTAAAAAACGTGGTTGCCATATAGATGCCATTGATATTAATCAAGATAGCCTTGATTATGCTTTAGCTAATGGTCTTATCGATCAAGGTTCAATCCATGATGATGAGAGCTTAATTCAAAAGGCTGATGTTATTATTCTTGGATTATATCCTAATGATGTTGTGAATTGGATTAGAAAGAATCAAGCATACTTCAAATCTAATACCATCATCACTGATGTTACAGGAGTTAAACGTATCATAATTTATGATATCCAAGAATTACTACGTAGTGATTGTGAATTTATTGGAGCTCATCCAATGGCAGGGAAAGAAGTAAGTGGTGTTCGTTTTGCGGATCCTAACATTTTCTTACCGGCTAATTTAATTATTACACCAACAGCAAAAAACACACAAAAAGCAATTGATTTCATGGAAGAGTTTGGAATTGTTCTACGTTTCAATAATATTTGCTTATTAAGCCCTGAGAAACATGATGAAATGATTGGTTACTTATCTCAATTGACTCATGTCATCGCTGTTAGCTTAATGAATGCAAATGAAAATGAACATCTTAAGGAATACACAGGAGATAGTTTTAGAGATTTAACTAGAATCGCTAAAATTAATGAAAACCTTTGGAGTGAATTATTCTTAGCGAATAAAGATATTCTTATCAATGAAATTGAGCTTTTCGTAAATGAAATTAATAACTTCAAACAACGATTAATTGATGAAGATGTTGATGGAATGAAAGAAAAATTCATTAATTCAACAAAACGTCGTACTACTTTTGATAAGTAATAATAAAACAAACAACTAATCAGGTTTAAATCCTGATTTTTTTCTGCTTTTCTTGACATTATTCAGCTCAGATGGTAACATTATTTTGTTAGAATAGGTTAACTTTGTAGTAGGAGGTTTTTTTTATGAAGTTGAATGAATTAGGAATAGGTAAAACAGCTTGTATTAAGGCTGTTAATGGAACAGGTGCACTACGACGACATTTACTCGATATGGGTTTAACACCGAAAACAGCTGTCACTTTACAAAAAATTGCTCCTATGGGTGACCCTATAGAAATACGTTTGAGAAGTTATAACTTGACCTTGCGCATTGCTGATGCAATGAACATCGAAATGGAGGATTAGTTATGATATTTGCTTTAGCTGGTAATCAAAATAGTGGAAAAACCACTTTATTTAATCAATTAACTGGTTCCAATCAACATGTTGGAAATTTTCCTGGTGTTACTGTAGATCGTAAAGATGGAATTATACGTAATTATAGTGATAGTAGTGTTGTTGATTTACCGGGAATTTATTCCCTTTCACCTTATACATCTGAAGAAATCGTAACTCGTGACTTCCTTCTTGAATGTCATCCTAATGCGATTATTAATATTATTGATGCGACAAACCTTGAGCGTAATTTATATTTAAGTCTTCAATTAATTGAATTGAATATACCCATGGTTATTGCTTTGAATATGATGGATGAAGTTCGTACAAATGGTGGAACTATTAAGATCAGTGAGTTCGCTAAACAAATTGGAGTACCTTGTGTTCCCATCAGTGCTTCTCGTAATGAGGGAATTGAAGAGTTAATTGAAGTTGCTATGAAAGTAGCATCAAATAAGACGCTCCCTAAACGTTTCGACTTTTGTTCAGGTGCTATTCACCGCTGTATCCATGCTGTAGCCCATCTTATCGAAGATCATGCTAATAATATAAATGTACCACCACGCTTTGCCGCAACGAAGCTTGTTGAAGGTGATGAGCCTATGCTTGCATCCCTTAAACTAAGTGATAATGAAATTGATATGATTGAACATAGTGTTACCGAGATGGAAAAAGAAATGAGTACTGATCGTGAAGCAGCCATGGCTGATATGCGTTACACTTTTATTGAAAATCTATGTAAAGAAACTACTGTTAAATGTGATGAAAGTATTGAATATCTTAGAAGTGTTAAAATAGACGCTATCTTAACTCATAAATATTATGCAATTCCAGCTTTTCTAGGCATTATGTTACTGGTTTTCTATTTTACCTTCGGTTTAATTGGTAATAATTTAAGTGATTTATTAAGCCTTATCTTAGACAACATCACATCTATTGTCTCTAATTCCCTCACTTATTATGGACTAAACCCCGTAGTTCACTCCTTACTCATTGATGGAATCTTTGCTGGAGTAAGCAGTGTTTTATCCTTTTTACCTATCATTGTTGTGCTATTCTTCTTCTTATCAATCCTAGAAGATTCAGGATATATGGCACGTGTTGCCTTTGTTATGGATAAACTATTACGTAAATTAGGATTATCTGGTCGTAGTTTTGTTCCAATGCTCATTGGATTCGGTTGCAGTGTACCCGCAATAATGGCTACTCGTACTCTTTCAAGTGAACGCGATCGTAAAATGACGATATTGTTAACTCCATTTATGAGCTGTAGTGCTAAGCTTCCGATTTATGCTATGTTTACTGCCGCCTTCTTCCCTAATTATGGCGCATTCATTATGATTTTACTCTATGTTCTGGGTATGTTTGTTGGTATACTATGTGCTTTAGTTATGAAATCAACCATTTACCGAGGTGAACCAGTTCCCTTTGTTATGGAGCTTCCTAACTATCGATTACCTAGTTCAAAGAGTGTTCTACATTTGATGTGGGAGAAAGCTAAGGATTTCTTAATGAAGGCCTTTACGATTATCTTCTTAGCCTCAGTTGTAATTTGGTTCCTACAATCCTTTGACTTACGATTAAATTATGTTAATGACAGCTCTATCAGTATCCTTGCTAATATTGGAAAATTAATTTCTCCTCTTTTCGCACCTTTAGGCTTTAATGATTGGCGTGCTTCTACTGCTTTAATTACAGGCTTAACAGCCAAGGAAGCTGTCGTATCAACCTTTACGGTCTTACTAAGTACTAGTGCTGCAACCTTACCAGTAGCTCTACAAAGTATCTTTACACCCGTTAGTGCCTTCTCTTTCCTAACCTTTACCCTTCTATATACACCTTGTGTAGCTGCTATTGCTGCTGTTAGAAGAGAACTTGGCAGTGTTAGAAATACAATCTTAATGGTTATTGCTCAATGTGGTGTTGCTTGGCTAATTGCCTTTATTATCTATGTTATTGGTTCAATGGTGTTCTAAATGAAGCTCATTGACATCCTTGTATTAGGAAGTATCCTCATCGTTATTTTCCTCATTATCAAAAGAATGAGAAATCATAAGCCTTCTTGTCATGGAGAATGCAATGAGTGTAAGAAATGCAAATAAGAAGGGTATAACTATCCTTTTTTTGTTTATTATCTATAAATTTGGTATAATAACATGGAGGTGAAGACATGAAAAAATTAAGTAAATATTTAAGTCTTGTACTATTATCGATAACGTTAGGTTTAAGTGGTTGCTCAGCAGCTAAAAAGACACCTGCTGAATTCGATCAATATTTAAATGAATTACCAGCAATGATGATTGATTCTAATGATATGAATTTGAATTACTCCTTTAATGATCCAGAAAAGTTTGGAATCATCCCTTCTTTATATGAACTACCTTATAGTGAAAAGGCAGACTATGATGAAGCTACAACAGAAATCAAAGAAATATTAGCTGAATTTAAAACATTTGACACTAAACAAATGAGTGCAGAACAGAAATTAAATTATGATATACTTGTTACATATTTCAATGATCTTTTAGTTCTTGATCCTTATTATGAATTCGAAAATAATTATTTAGGTAGCTTTATTGGATTCCAAGCACAACTACCTTTACTATTAAGTGAATTTACGATAAACCGTAAAAGTGATTATGATTCTCTTGTTAATATATTAAAGACAAGCGAAGCAATTTTTATCAAATATGGCGAAAATGAAGTATCTCGTCAAGCGAATGGTTTTGGGCTAACAAAATCAATACTTAAGAAAGTCATTGAACAATGTGATAGTTTCATTAAAGGTGACCCTACTTTTATTAATAAGGCAATAAATACACAAATTGATGAAGCTACTTTCTTTACTGAAGATGAAAAAACAGCAAATAAGAATGAACTTGAACAATTAGTTACTGTTGATTTTGTTAAAGCCTATGAGTCCTTAAAAAATATCCTTTTAACTATTGAAAATGCACCAGAAGATTTAGGTCTTGCTAGTAGAGAAAATGGTAAAGAATACTATCAAGCACTTCTTCAACGTTCTTGTGGAATTGACATGACGATTGATGAACTTGAAGATTATTTGGATAATAAATTCATGGAATTAGTTAAAGAACTTAACAGTATTCTCTCAGTGAATCCAACATACTTTGATGAATTCAGTAAAGGAATCACTTATGGTGAGTTTAGTAGTGCTGAAGAAAATCTTGATTATCTAAAAGATCAATTAGACACTTATTATCCAAGTATGAATAATTTAACTTATTCAATTCAAAAAGTTCCAGAAGCAATGAAGGATAATTTTTCGCCAGCTGCCTATCTTACTGCTAAGATTGACATGGCTGATGATGAAAGACAATCAATCTTCATTAATGGTGAGTATTCACAAGACTTATTCACGACCATTGCTCATGAAGGGTATCCAGGTCACATGTATCAATCGACCTTCTTCCAAAGTTTAAAATTACCGACTGTTCGTTACCTAATCGATTATAATGGGTATTCAGAAGGTTGGGCAACCTATGTTGAGAATCGCTCTTATCAATTCTCAAAAGGTAATCAAGACTTAGCAAGATTAGCTTCTTTAAACACTCAGTTAACTGGAATTATTATTATGTTATCAGATATTGGTATTCACTACCATGGTTGGACTTTTGATCAATATAGTGAATACATCAAAATGAATTTTGGTGAAATGAAAACTGAAGACATCCAAAATCAGTTCTTATTGAATTTAGAAACACCCACAAACTATGCCAATTACTATTTAAATGGTTTGTTGTATGAAGACTTATTCAAAAAAGCGGAAACTGAATTAGGGCCTGTTTTCTCCCCTATCGAATTTAATAGAATTCTATTAACTGTAGGTCCAAGTAGCTTTAAGATATTAGAAGCACAAGTGGATGCTTATATTAACGAAAACAAATAAACAGATTAAAGGCCTCATTTGAGGCCTTTTACTTACTTCGATTGTAGTTAAATCGCACGATTTCTTGAATTAATTCCTTTGGTAGCTCTTTAGTTAAAGGAAACTGAATAGAACCCTTTGAATGTTTGTAAGGTTTTAATTGTTCCTGAAAATGCTCTACAGCAGCAGGTCCAGGATATAACCCAATATGAGCTTTATTCATTGCGAAATGAGCTATATTTCCTTGGAAATAAAAGGTAGGCATTGCCCAACTTATTTTCTCACTAGCTAAAGGTGCAGCTTCGTGAACCATAGCGCGCATCTTGTTTAATACAATTTGTTGTTCAGCACTGAATGATGCGATATATTGATCTATTTCATTCATATTTTTTTAGCCTTGATAATATTGAACAGCAATACAACCAATTCCAGTATGACATCCGACGCAACTAACTAGTTCAATAACTTTTACATTAGCATTAGTTATCTTAGCCTTAATCTTGTCTGCCATTAATTCACACTCATCTTTATTAAGAACATAAGCGATAAAAATATTGTATGTGGAATCCACACCTGCTTCTAGCATCGTTTCAACAACACTGTCCATCGCTTTATGAAGTGTTCTCACTTTACTTAGAACATCAATCTTACCCATTGTACTTTGATCAATCTTTAAGATTGGTTTGATTTTTAATAAACCACCTAAAGCTGCTGCAATTGGTGTTAGTCTTCCTCCCCTTTTTAAATGATTTAAATCAACAGGGATTAATAATGTGCTTGCTGATTTAATTAGTTTATTCAAAGCAGCCATTACTTCATCCATTGACTTACCTGCTTCAATCATTTCTTTTGCTAAGACAATACAATGGAATTCTACTTCAGCCGTTACATAGGTATCAACACTAATAAACTCTAGATTACAATTAGCTGCCGCAACGCGCATAGCATTCGTAGTCGACGACAATCCATTACAAATAGGTACTGCGAAAATAGTATCATAGCCATCTTCCTTGATTTGATTGAATGTTTCTTCAATCAAACCTAAAGGAGGTAAAGATGTCTTCAACATTTTGCCAGAAGCTATTTCTTCATAAATCATTTCTATTGATTTATCTTCTAATTCTAAGTAATTATTTCTGTCATCACTAATTTGTAAAGGAACTGAATAAATACCCAATTTCTTTAATTCAGCAATATTTCTTCCTGTTCCACTATCACAGACAAATGCATATTTCATGTGTGTAACCCCCTTATTTCTATTTTTTAAATGCTTGTATTCCAATACATCCGCAACCAGTATGAACTGATATAACAGATACTAAGTCACAAATTTGAATATCATGATTCGGGAATTGAAGTTGTAGCTGTTCCTTCACATGTATTGCTTGTTCTAAGTCATCACTATTAGCTACATAAATAGCATAAGAATCATCGACACCTCGCTCAACTAGCTCTTTAACCATTCTATCCACTGCTCGGTTATACGTACGAATCTTATCAAAAATATCAATTTTACCTAAGCATGATTTATCAATCTTTAGAATAGGCTTTATTTTTAATAATCCAGCTAAAGTTGCTGCCATGGGAGTTAAACGCCCACCTCTTCTTAAATGATCTAAGTCTGAAGGTAAAACTAAGGTCATTCCTGTTTCAGCTATATTTTTGATTTTTTCGATAATCTCTTCTAAAGCAACACCTTCATGGTATAGCTTATTCGCTAATGAGATACAATATTTCTGCATGCATGAAGTTGTATATATATCTACATGCATAAACTTTAATCCAATGTTCTCAGCAGCTAAACGATAAGCGTTGTAAGCACTTGATAATCCTGGATTAATACCTATACAAAAAACAGTATCAAATCCTTTATTCTTTATTTCTTCAAACGTATTCTCAATCAACCCTAAAGGTGGAAGTGAGGTTGTCATACGTTGGCCATTTCTAATTAATTGGTAAACTTCTTTATTGGTTGTTTCGACAAAGTCGAGCAGGGTTTTATCTTGGTCCATAAAAACAATTTGTAGAGGAATACAATATATTCCCTCTTTCATCATTTCATCTGGAGCCAAACCGCAACTGCTGTCGGTTACGAATGCAACGTTCATAGTAATATCCTTTCTATCACTTACATATTTTTTAAATGATAATTCCTTATTATTATACTCCATTTTTGTATTTTCATCAAATCATTACGTACGACTTAGTTTGCTATGTTTCTCCTTTTTTTATATAATTAAGATAGGTGATACCATGAGTAGAATTAAAGACGAAGTAGTTTATGAATGGACAATTGATAAATCCCGCTTTATATGTTATTTAAATCGTGCTTTTACTGAACAAGAAGCTAGAGATTATATCCAACAAATAAAAAAGCTACATCCTAATGCAACCCACGTATGTAGTGCTTTTATTATGGGTGAACATAATGAATTACATAGAAGTAGCGATGATGGTGAGCCTAGTGGTACGGCTGGTGTTCCGATGCTTGAAAGCTTGAAGATGAATGAAATGAATGATGTCGTCGCTGCTGTCGTGCGTTATTATGGCGGAATAAAACTAGGTGCTGGAGGTTTGATTCGTGCTTATTCTAAAAGTGTAAGTGAAGCGCTTAAAACAGCTGCACATACACAGCTTTGTTTATGTCAAAATTATACTATAACCTTTACTTATGATTTAATTGGGAAAATTGAGTATTTCCTTAATGAACATCAAGTAAGTATTATTAATAAAGAATATGAACTTGAAGTTGTCTATCAAATACGTTCTGATAATTTTAATTTAGCCCAAGAACTTCTTGAGTTATGCAACGGTAAGATTAAGGTAGATATAAATGATCAACAAGTCATAGAAATTGATCTTTAATTCATTCTTTTTGCTACTTCCTCTAAGGAGTTAAGAGCATGTCTAAGTAGTTGTTGATAACCACAGAAATCTTCTTCTAAGAAACAGATATTCATTCTTTTACAACCACCATTACAAATTTTCTTGTACTCGCAATTTAAACAAATTTCGCGAGTTTTTATTTCCTCATTCACAAACTTCTGAGCAGCTTCGCTTGTTAACATTTCATTTAAACTTGAATCCTTAAAGTTCCCACAACGTTTATCTTCACTAACAAAGAAATCACATGGATAAACACTTCCATCACCCTCAACAACACATTGTACTGAACAATGACCTAAAATACCACATTGATAAGGTGCATAACCTTTAATCATCGTTAATAGATTATCAAATTGATTGACACTCATCATTTTCCCCTTTTTCACATCTGTAAACCAGAGATCAAAAAAGCTCTTAAAGAAACTAGCATAAGTTTGAGGAGTTAATGCTTCTTTATTCATTATCTCATCATCACTAAGTGATGGTAAGCATGGAATTAGTTGAATATAATCAAATTTTTGAGAACAGAAATAATTATATAAAGCTTCTGGATGTTTAGCTAATCGCTCACTTAATACAGTAAGGACATTGAAATCTACATGATGTTTTCTTAGTAAACGAACTCCTTGCATGATTTGGAAATAGGCACCTTTACGCTTCACATCATAGCGGAATAAATTGGTGTTGGATTCATAACCATCTAATGAAATTCCTACTAAGAAGTTATTTTCACGAAAGAACTCACACCATTCATCATTGAGTAATGTTCCATTAGTTTGAATTGCATAATGAATCTTTACAGATTTACAAACTGCATTCACTTTATTCACAAAACGCTTGAAATAATCTAAGCCTGCAACCGTTGGTTCTCCACCTTGAAAAGCAAAGGTAACATTCCCCTCTTGCTCCATTTCATCAAAGACTCTCTCAATCATTTTATTCATTGTTTCTTCATTCATAATTCCATAATCTTCTTGCTCACGATTCGCACTAACATCATGGTAAAAACAGTATGTACATCGTAGATTACAGTTTGATGAGGCTGGTTTAATTAAGAAAGAGGCATTTTTCATTATATTCACTCCTGACGTTCTTATATTGTAACATATTAATTCCTTTTTTTCTTCTCTTCTAATCTAACTTTTATGTGATATAATTTGTAATAATCCTTGTTTGGAGGTACTCTATGAAAAAGAAATCTGTATTAATTATTGATAAGCAAAAAAATATGCTGAATATCTATAAGAATATGATTAATTGGGATGATTATGGATATGAAGTATTAGCAATTATCGATAATGAAAAAGCCGCTATCTCCTCTTACGGAGAGTATCTCTACGATTTAATCATAACTGATACAGATTTAAAAGAAGGAAATGGTCTATCATTAATTTCACGTATCAAGAAGATTCAGCAAAATGTAAGAATTGTGGTTATATCTCAAGACATCGACTATGAAACTGTAAGAATGGCTATGAAACTAGGTGCTTATGACTATTTCGCTAAATCTAAACTTCGTTATAGTGACTTCATTACACTACTTAACGAGCTTAATGCAATGGATAAAAATGAACCAAGTAATGATGAAGATGAACTACAAAGGTTAATGGGATTGATTCGAGATAAGCAAAAGATTGATGAAAATCGAATTCTAAAGGCTATTGATATAGAAAAATATCCACTATTAAGTCAGCCTTATCAAATGGTATTATTTAGACTTGATCATGTTTGGAACCTATTTCATACCGTTATCTCTAAAGAAGATAAAGAATTTCTGCATGATGAAGTTCGCTATGAACTCGAGAAGACTTTTAAAGACATTCCATATAGAACTCTACTCTTTTCTAAAAAACACTCTGGTATCGTCTTAATACCTCCTACTGATATTGAGATACTTAAAAATAAGGCTAAAACACTTCTTCATAATTTGGAGAGTGGTACTGGATATACTTTTTCTTTGACAATATCGACTCCTGTGCATGGAATTGATGCATTTTATCAACAATATCAAAAGACTCTTCATTATCATAATTGGAAATTTTATGATGGGGATAATAGTGTTTGTTTAATGCAAGATAAGGATGATTTTAATAATCTAATTCAGAGTGATCTATCATTATTGACAAGCCAATTACTTAAAATCAACATCCGTGAATTAAGTAAAACTGCATTAATTAAAGAAGAAATTCTAGCTTATTTTAATCTTCATAAAATCAATCCTGAACAAGTTATAACCTATTTTAATGATGTTTTATTAATGATTTTTAATCAGCATTATAACATTCAAAAATTAAGAAGCGGAGATATCGACATGATGTTTCTTGTTTTAAGTAAAGTTGAAACACTAACAGAACTCTCACAATATATGGATCAATGTTTTAACCAAGTAGCTCATTGGTTGTTTGAAGATAACAGTAATAAATACAAAAAGAATGTAAATAAAATTTTACTCTATATCGAAGCTAATTTAGATAAGAAGATTACGCTTGAAATGATTGCTAATGAGCTTAATTTAAGTGAAATTCATATTTCTAGAATGTTTAAAACAGAAACAGGATTTAATTTAATCAATTACATTAACGAGCATAAAATGGAAAGAGCCTTAGAGTTAATGGCAAACAAGCGAGTAAAGATTAAAGAAATTGCTTTAAATGTAGGTTTTGATAATCAGCTTTACTTCAATAAAGTGTTTAAAAAAATATATAAAGTAAGTCCAAGTATCTATCGTAAGGGCTTATAACCTTTATTTACAAATAGATTGAATACTGTTACAATGACGTAAAAGAAAAGGGGGTTTTGATAATGGTAAGTGAAAATAAACGAGCTCCTAGTTATCTAGAGTTAACCAATTACCTTTATGCAATTATCAACCGTGATGGATATTCTTCGCAGTATGATAAATTAATTAAATTGCTTTTAACTACTCATCCCTCACTTCTAGATATCACGACTTTCGCGAAAGTATTATCATTAGTAATTAAACGATCAGCGTTTAATAAGCAAGTTGAAAGTGAAGTCTATATTTCAATAATATTATTAGATATCTTAGAAGATATTGAAGATAATAAAACACCTTCTAAACACCTAGTGATAAATAATACACCAACTAATAATGGTCTCTATCAAGCTGTTAATAAAGTCGCAGTTCTATTAGATAAACAGTTTTCATTAATAAAAAAACATTCATTTATTCAATCTTTATTTCTTGTTAGTTGTTTCGCATTATTTGTTTATTTTATTCTAAGTGCTTCTTTATTACTAACTATTATCGAGTCCTTAATTTTACTTGTCATTGATTATATTTTATCTTATCGCCGATCAATTAAAAAATATACTTCTTTAAGATTAAATCAGAGTCGAGTTAATGTTCATCCTTTGATTCTCGATTATATTAACTTTTATACTCAATAAAAAAAGGCACTTGTTGAAGTGCACCCTAAATTTGGACAACTAGTGGGTTAACTTCACGAATGCCTTTTAATTTAGAAACTTTCTTCAGTTAGAATGAAATCTAAGCAACTTTTAGGAGTTCCTTTTAATAATGCTTTTCCATCAGTGTAATTTTCTTCACGTCCAATGAGTTCTTTAATTAAAATGCTTCTTAATTCAGTTATTCTTTCTTGTGATGTTTCATCATTAATCGCATTATGTTCTTCACGAGGATCTTTACTCAAATCAAAATATTGTTCAATTCCCGTTTGTGAGAACCAGATAAACTTGTCTTTTTTCGTCACAATCACATGATTACTTTGTTCTACCGATCCTGAGTGCTCGCCATGTAAATAAGTGCGTTCATTCACTCCTTCATTATAAATCTCTTTCTTTAGTGAAAGTCCGTCACAAGTATCAGGAATATCAAGTTCAGCTAAATCTAATAAGGTTGGCATAATATCTCTCAATTCAACAATAGTATCACTCTTTAAAGGTTTGATTTTTCTGATGTTCTTACCTACATGCATAATCATTGGTATATTTATACTGCCTTGATATGGAAGCAATTTTCTGAAACAGTTATTATCAAACAATAATTCTCCATGGTCTGCTGTAAAAAGAATGATCGTATTATTATAAGTCTCATCATTTTCCAATGCTGTAATTAATCGTCCAATTTGATGGTCAATATGCGTTATACAAGCATAATAACCTGCCATTGCTTGATGTGTTAATTCAGGATCATTACAACCATGAACTGAATCCATCGTTTTCCCATGTTTTTCGCATAAACTTGGGTCTACCCAATCACCCATTGCTGGCTTGCGTAATTCTTTACCATAGTATAAATCGAAATAATTCTTTGGTGCATCAAAGGGTGGATGAGGACGAACAAATGATGCCATTAAGAAAAAGGGCTTTGTACGATCTCTTGTTTCAAGAAAGCGAATACTCTCATCAACAACCCAATTAGTTGGATGGTATCGCTCTTCATATGCCCATGGATGTGTTATCCACGAATTATTTTCCACTCCTGTATCATTGACATCTGCGCTTCCTCCTAAATGTTCTTTCAAGAAACGCATGTAATCATCACTAACGTTTTGATGTTGCCAATAAGGTAAGTTTGCTCTTCGATAATGCCCAATATAGCCATCATGAAGTCTTAATCCTTGGAAACCACATAGAAGACGTGGAGGGTGGACATGCATCTTTCCAACACATTGAGTATAATATCCTCCCTTAGTAAGTTCCTCAGCTAGCATATGTTTATAATTCCAACTTTGACTTTCTTGGTAGCCAACTCGCCCATGCTTTTCTTGAGAGCGACCTGTTAACAAGGCTGCTCTTGCTGGAATGCAACTTGGACATGCTGAATAACCATTCTTAAAAATAATTCCATCATCTGCTAAAGTATCTAAGTAAGGCGTTTTAACATCAGGATGATTTGCATATGACAAGCAATCTCCACGGAATTGATCACACATTAATAATAAAATATTTGGTTTTGACATAATTTTCGCCCCTTTACACGCTTATTATAACAAAGAAATTATTTTGAGAAATATATCTTCTATCATTACTTCTGTAAATATGCATTATTTTGCTCACATAATATTATTTATAGCTTAAATTGTAATAATTTGATCCTTTTTTACTAATTATATATATTATTTTGATATGCACGCGTTTCTGAAAGCGTATACATATATCATATTTTGCTATTATTCAATAGATTGTAGAATATATATAATATTTTTACATCCAACAATAACTTAGTCAAATTCTTCCATTAAAAAGAATTGCACCCTAATATGATTAACTCTATAATTTAAGCATATTAGAACAGTTAGCGCTGATTGTTCTGATGATATTAGGAGGTAACATGAATACATTAGGAATCATTTTAATTAGTCATGGTGAGTTTGCGAGAGCAGCTTTGGATTCAGCCCAGATGATTGCTGGACCTCAAGAGGATGTAATCGCTCTTGCCCTAACTGTTTCAAAATCACTCGATGAGTTTGAAAAAGAAATTGCAGATAGTTATAACCAATTGATACTGAATCATCAAGATATTATTGTACTATGCGATATTTATGGCGGAACTCCTTTTAATGCCTTATCTCGTTGCATGCTTAAAGGAATGTCAATGATTGGATTTACAGGTTTGAATCTACCCGTTCTAATTGACTTGCTTTTAAGTCGTGAACTAAGTGGAGAAGAAGCAAAAGTTAAAATTATGGAAACTCATGCTATTGCATGTATGCCGGTTAATGTTACTTTTGTTGAAGATGACGATGATATCTCTGATTTATAGTCAGAGGGAAGGAGATTATTATGGGAGTTAAATTAATTAATATTGATGACCGATTGATTCATGGGCAAGTTGCTACAACTTGGGTTAAAGATTATGGTATTGAGTCAATTATTATTGTTGATGATGCTGTTTCGAAAGACCCAGTACAAAAATCAGTTGCAGGTTTAGCTGTACCAGGTATTAAAGTAAGTATCTTCGCCGTAGATGACTTCTTAGCTGTTTTAAAGAAAACAGAAATTAAGAAAGTTACGATGGTTTTATTTACAAATCCTGTCAGTGTTTTGAAATGCAAGAAAAATGGTTTCGACTTTTCCGAAATGAATGTTAGTGGGATGCGTTTCAATGAGCGTAGACTTCGCTTGCATAAAAATATTTCTGTCACACCTGAAGAGAAAGCTGCTTTTGATACTTTAATTCAAGATGAGAATGTCAAGATTAGTATGCAAACGACTACTCGCGATGAAAAATATGATTTTAAAGAATTACTAAAAAACTATAAGGAGAATTAACTATGGAAACTTTATTTACATCTTTACTTCTTGCTTTATGGAGTGGGCTATGTGCCTTAGATCAATTTGGTCCGCACTTAGGATTCCGTAAACCATTACTTGCCTCTGTTGGGGTTGGGCTAATTTTAGGAGATTTACAAACAGCGATTATTATCGGAGCTACGTTAGAGTTAATGTGGTTAGGAGTAAACAATATTGGAGCATATGTACCACCTGATGTCATTTCTGGTACAATTGTAGGTTCTTCTATTGCAATCATGTCTGGTGCTGATTTACAAACAGCAATCGCTACGGCAGTAGCAGTGGCTGTGCCTACTGCTATGCTTGTTCAACAAATAAATATGTTTATCATGACAACGAATATTTCACTTGTTCATATGGCTGATAAAGCCGCTGAAAAAGCTGATTTTAATAAAATTGATATCCTACATTATTTAGGAGGTTTATGTTTCTTCCTAAGTCGTGCTGTCCCTGTTTTCATTGCTGTTTACTTAGGTTCTAGTGCTATTGAATCAATCTTAGCTGTACTTGATCCAAAAATTTTAGCTGGTTTCTCAGTAGCATCTAAAGCAATTCCTGCAGTTGGATTAGCAATGTTATTAACAATGATGTTAAAGAAAAATATGTGGATGTTCTTAATTCTTGGATTTGTATTATCAGCATACATGGGATTACCAACACTTGCGGTTGCCTTAATTGGTGCTGTTGCTGCTGGAATTTATGACTTAATTTCAGAAAAAGCGAACAATCAAACTACACAAGTTACCGTTGAGGAAGGAGAGTATGATCTATAATGGGAAAAATCACTAAAAAGACGCTTAATAAAGTTTTATGGAGAACACAAACTACACAGTTTGGACATAATTATGAGCGTATGCAAAGTTTAAGTTTAACTTATGACTTAAAACCTGTTTTAAAAGAATTATATGGTGATGCACCAAAAGAACAACAAGTTCATGCATTACAACGTCACCTTGAATACTTCAACACTCATCCAATTGCTATTCCTTTCATTCTAGGAATCACTACTGCACTTGAAGAAAGTACTGATGAAGAACATAAAGATTCAGTCGTAGCTATTAAAACTGGATTAATGGGTCCTTTTGCTGGACTTGGCGATAGTATGTTGAACTTAACATGGTTCCCAATTGCCGGTAGTATAGGAGCTTCGATGTGTGTAGATACAGGAAGTATTATTGGACCTATTATCATGTTCTTAATGATTAACTTATTATATTGGCCATTAAAATATTATGGATTACATTATGGATATAACAAAGGAATTTCCTTATTAAATACCGAAGGTGGTTTAGGTGGTTTAAAAATATTTGATCGTCTTGCTAACTTTGCTAATGTATTAGGAATCGTTGTCGTTGGTGGTTTAATCCCTTCAACAGTTAAAATGGCAACTAAATTGCAAATTGCATCAGGAGAAGGTGTCATTGCCATTCAAGAGCAAATTGATAAAATATTACCTTGCTTATTACCTGTACTATTAACGACTATTTGCTACTTCTTAATTAAAAAATCTAATGGAAAAAACACCGTTTGGGTTATACTTGGGTTATTAGTTGCTTGTATTGTCTTATCATACGTTGGCATCTTAGCTTAGGGGAATCAGAATGCGTTCTATCCTAGTTTTAATGGATACATTGAAACGAGATAATTTATCTTGTTATAATCCAGATACGTTTGCAAAAACACCAAATCTTACTGAATTCGCACAAAATGCTACAACGTTTGACCAACATTGGATTGGTTCGGCACCTTGTATGCCAGCCCGTCGTGATATTCTAACAGGAAGACTTAATTTCCTTGAAAGAAGCTGGGGACCTATTGAGCCCTTCGATGTTACTCTTCCAAGTATCTTGCGTGAGAACAATGTTTTCACGCATATCACAACTGACCATTGTCATTATTTCAGACTTGGTGGCGAGAACTATGTTCAGCAATTCAATACTTGGGATTACCATCGTGGACAAGAGGGAGATCCTTGGATTTCACGTATTGATGATCCAGTTAATATGCCTGCTGACTATTATGGAAGATTACGGAATCAATATCAATGGAATCGAACACAATGGGGCGATAAAGAAGAAGAATATCCTTCACCTAAAACATTCCAAAGTGCATGTGATTGGTTAGAGGGTAACAAAGAAAAAGATGATTTCTTCTTAATGGTTGAAGCCTTTGATCCTCATGAACCCTTTGACGTACCTCAAAAATACATGGATATGTATGAAGATACTCACTTGGTTCGTCAGTACTACGAAATACCTGATTATGCACGTGTCAACGTTCCTGATGACGCTCTTGATTATATACGTAAGCGTTATGCAGCTTTATTAACTATGACTGATGCTTGGTTTGGTAAATTAATTCATAAACTTAATGATCTGAATATGTATGAAGACACAATGATTATAATCACAACAGATCATGGCTATTTCTTAGGTGAACGTGATTATCTTGGAAAGAACTATATGCATTTATACAATGAATTGGCTCATCTTCCTTTAATTATCAAGTTCCCTAAGGGAGAACTAAAAGGTCAAAGAATGAATCAAATTACTCAAAATATTGATTTGATGCCGACAATTCTTGATTTGCATGGAATTGAAAAGCCTGATACAATTAAAGGAGTTTCTTTAGAACCTTTATTAAATGATGCTTGCAAACGTAAGAAAGAATATGCATTGTTTGGTTATCATGGACTTGCAGTTAATATAACGGATGGACATAAAACTTATTTCCGCGTTCCTAATGAAAAGAATGCACCTTTGTTTGAATATACTTGTATCCCAACAACAATCCGTAAGTATTTGGGTACTGGTATTGAAAATCAAATTGAAATGGGTCATTATATTGCAAGGAGTAAATACCCTGTCTATAAAATACCTTGTCAATATCCATCTATCTTGGATAACAATCCTAAAGGTTTAATTGAATTGACTGAACACAAACTATTTGATCTTGATTCTGATTATGCTCAAGTTCATAACTTAATTAATACAGATATTGAAAATGACTACATTAAACTCATGAAAAAGGCACTTGATGAAAATGATGCCCCAAGTGAACAAAAGATTCGTTTAGATCTTATGTAATTAGAATTAAGGGAGTCAATCTCCCTTTTCTTTTAAAGGAGAACAACTTATGAACAAACTAGGAATCATTTTTGACTTTAATGGAACACTCTTTTTCGATAGCATAAAACATGAAGAAGCATGGTGTGCAATGGCGAAAAGATTCCGTGGAACATCTTTAACTCATGAAGAGTTAACTTCAAAGATGCATGGTCGTAACAATAAGAAGGTGCTGGAGATGATCTTTGGCCATGAAATTGAAGAAGAATATTCAACTCAACTCTCTTTCGAGAAAGAAGCAACTTATCGTCAAATGTGTTTGGATGATCCAGAGCATTTCAAGCTAGTAAAGGGCGCTGTTGAGCTCTTTGATCAACTAATAGCTAATAATATACCGTTGAGTATTGCAAGTGCCTCCATTAAGCCAAACATCGATTTCTTTGTGGAACATTTTCATTTAGCTCAATGGTTTGATCCGAATCTTATTGTTTATGATGATGGCACTTATGAAAACAAAATTGACATGTTTAAACAAAGTGCTAAGAATATGAATCTTGATGTAAGTGATTGTATCATCGTTGAAGATAGTGTCTCGGGTGTTGAATTCGCAAACGCTGTTAACGCTAAAAAAGTAATTGTCATCGGATCTAAAGAGAATGACCCTAAATTTAATGGACAAAGAGTTGATGCTTATATTCATGATTTTATAAAATTCTATGAAAATTACATAAAAGAAGATTAAAGATATATTTACAAATTTTGCCTTTTTCACATAAACCCTTTTAAATAAGGTAATTTATCGTTGATAAAGGTTTTTTTTATAACTTTGTAAACATTTAAAAAATAATGTATTGACAAAGATAACGCTTACATTTATTATATTGTTATAACAACATACACACTAGGAGGACTTATGCTAAAAAAAATATCACCAATTCCTATTTACTATCAAGTAAAAATGGATATACAAGAAAAGATTAAGAATGATATTTATAAAGTCGGAGAACAGCTACCAACAGATATGGAATTTTGCGATATATATGATATCAGTAGAATAACAATTCGTAGATCTTTGGCTGAGTTAGAGTCTGAAGGTTATATTGAGCGTATTCAAGGCAAAGGAAGTTATGTTAAGTTCAAAGAAATTAAACAAAACATATCAAAATTTTATAGTTTCACTGATGAAGCTATAAAGATGGGTTATATTCCCTCTTCTGTTTTCTTGAAGTTAGAATTGATTACTCCAAATGATGAAGTAAGAGATGGTCTAGAACTTACAGACACAGATAAAGTTTATTTAATTGAACGTTTACGTCTTGCAGATGAAATGATAGTGGTATATGACCGTTCTTTTATTCCTGAAAAATTCATTCCTAATTTTCAAAAAAGTATGTTGAATAACGGCTCACTATATAAAGCCTTAATTGATAATTATGGCTTTAGCCCAAACAATTCAGAAGAAACAATTGAAGCAATTGCTATTGATGAAAAAGATGCGATGAAAATGCGCGTTAAATCTGGCACACCTCAATTATTGGTGAAAAGAGTCTCTTTTTATGATGATAAGAAAGTCGAATTTAACTATCGTATTGTAAATTCAACTGTATATAAATATAAGTTAAAACTTGATTAATGGTTATAAAAGGAGTGCACCCTTAAAAAATAACAAACTAATTACTTATGGAGGAAACTATGAAGAAATTATTAAAATCTGTACTGGTCATGGTAAGTTTTGCATTAATTGCAGGATGTTCATCACCAGCTCCCACACCAAATGAAAAAGAGGAAGTAACCATCGCTTATACAGCTCAAACATTGGCTAATCCTTATTTTGTTACTATTTCAGAGGGTTTTGAAAAATATGGCGCAGAGATTGGCATTAAAACGATCGTTACAGACGGAAAACAAGATGCTGCTGCCCAAGTATCTCAAATTGAAAACTTCATTGCTCAACAAGTTGACGCTATCGTAATCACACCCGTTAACGATAAAGCATTAGAAGATGTAGTTAAACAAGCCATCGATGCTGGAATTGTTGTCATTGCAGCCAATCAGGATTTCCCTGGTTCTCAAGCATTTGTTACTATCCCGGAATATGATTTAGGTAAATCATTAGGTGATGTAACTGGTAAGTATCTAAAAGAAAAATTCGGTGATGAAGAAGTTGAAGTAGTTGTATTTGATTATCCTGAAGTTGAATCAATTATTGCCAGAGGTGATGGAATCCGTGAAGGAATTCTAGAATATGCACCTAATGCTAAAATTGTTCAAAGTATTTCTGCAAACACACCAGAAAAAGGTGCTGCTGCAATGGAGTCAGTTCTACAAAAATTCCCTAACGTACAAGCTGTTGCTGGCGTTAATGATGCTGCTATCTTAGGAGCTTATGAAGTTGTCATGGCAGCTGGTAAAAATTCTGATAATTTTTACTTAGGTGGAATGGATGCTACTGAACAAGCACTTAAATTAATTAAAGATAACACTATTTATCGTACAACGATTGATATTAATCCTAACGGAACTGGTAAGATCTTAATTGATACAGCATTAGACGTAATCAAAAACGGACCTAAAGCTGAACCAATTGCAATCAGTTTAAATCCAGTTACTTTCGAAAATGTTGATCAGTTTATTAAATAGCTTATTATAAAGAATTTAGAGACAAATCTAATTTGTCTCTAATCTTTTTAAACAAGGAGAATAGAATGAAAAATGTTGAAAAAAAAGTATTATTAGGACTTAAAAATATTACTAAAGAATATTATGGAGTTCCCGCATTAAACAATGTTTCGTTCGATATTTATGAAGGAGAAATCCATGGATTAATCGGTGAAAATGGCGCAGGTAAATCTACTTTGATAAAATCAATAGCTGGTGCTATTAATCTATCTAAAGGTGAAATATATTTTGATGGTAAAAAACTAGAAGTTCAACATCCTATTGATGCTATTAACGAAGGAATTGGTGTTGTATACCAAGAATTTAATTTGTTTCCAAATCTTACGGTATATGAAAATATTTTCTTTGGGATTGAGCATAAACATCAAACTAAATTTTTAGATAGAAACAAAATGATTAATGAATCTATACAATTAATTAGTGAGTTAGGATTTTCTTTTGATGTAACTCAACCAGTTAAGCTCTTATCTACTGCCTTTCAACAAGTTGTAGAAATAGCAAAATGCATTAACCACAAGATTAAATTAATTATCATGGATGAACCAAGTGCTCCATTAACTGAAAATGAAGTAGGAGATATGTTTAAGGTCGTTCGGCGTTTGAATGAAAAAGGCGTTACTGTTATCTACATATCACATAAATTAAATGAGATTTTGGAATTAACTGATCGTATTACCGTTTTAAGAGATGGTCAATATATTACAACCATTGATACTCTTGGGGCCACTGAAAATGATTTAATTAGTTACATGGTTGGAAGAAATATTAAAGATATCTACCCTAGTAAAGAAATATCAAAAGGACAAACTATTTTAGAATGTAAAAATATATCAGGTGGTAAAGTTAAAAATGCTAGTTTTCAGTTAAAACAAGGCGAAGTTCTTGGTTTTGGAGGACTAGTTGGTGCAGGAAGAACAGAATTAATGCGCCTTGTATTTGGTGCTGATTCTATGGAAACTGGTGAAATTTTAATTAAAAATAAGAAAGTTAAAATTAAATCACCAACAGATGCCATTGAAAATGGAATTGGATTAATTCCTGAAGATAGAAAATTACATGGTTTAATTTTAAATAAAAGTATTTATTTGAATTGCTTATTACCTTCTTTAAAGAAGTATTCGAAGAAACCATTAAGTTTTATCGATTTTAAAAAATCAAAAGTTGATATTGATAAATATTACCAACAATTAAAAATAAAGGCTCGTAATCAAGAACAAGTTGTCTTGAATCTGTCTGGAGGTAATCAACAAAAAGTTGTATTAGAAAAATGGTTGCTTCGTGATTGTGATATTTTAATTCTTGATGAACCAACAAGAGGAATTGATGTAGGAGCTAAGCAAGAAATCTATTCATTGATAAAAGAATTAGCTCTAAAACATAAAGCTATCATTGTTATCTCCTCTGACATGGCTGAATTAATTGGTGTAAGCCATCGTATTCTAGTGATGCATGAAGGTAGTATTTCAGGAGAACTTCAAGGAGTTAGAATTAATCAAGAAGCAATTATGGAATTAGCATCATAGGAGGAAATTATGAATATAAATTTCAAAGATATATTTGCTAAGTATGCAATTTACTTTGTCTTACTTTGCTTAATTATTTTCTTTTCTTTTAATTCCCCAGTCTTTTTAACACCAACAAACTTAATCAACGTATTAAGACAAGTTGCAGTCGTTGGCATAGTGGCTGTGGGAATGACCTTTGTTATATTGACAGGCGGTATTGATTTATCTATAGGAGGTACTATTGCTTGTTCAGGAGTTATTTGTTCTACGCTTATGATAAACGGCGTTCCAGCAGTACTTGCAATTCCTGTAGCTCTTACATTTTCAGCAGTTGTTGGAATAACAAATGCCTTCTTTTCACATGAGTTCAAACTCAATCCAATGATTGTAACATTAGCTACATTGCAAATCTTAAAAGGTATTTCTTATATTGTTACAAAAGGAATTCCTGTATATGGATTCCCTGAATCCTTTAAAGTTATAGGGCAAGGATATGTTGGAATCATTCCAATTCCAGTATTAATTATGGTAGCTTTATTCATCTTAGGATTTATCATTCTTCGTTTTACTGCATTCGGACAAAGTGTCTATGGAATCGGGGGAAATGAAGAAGCAGTACGATTAACAGGTATTAATATTCGCAAAGCTAAGTATAAAGTATATGTAATCTGTAGTGTTCTTGCTGGAATCGCTGGGATTGTTCTTCTATCACGCGTAAATAACGCTCAACCTAACGCTGGATTTGGTTACGAAATGGATGTTATTACAGGTGTTGTTCTAGGAGGAGTAAGTATGTCTGGAGGAGAAGGAAAAATCTCCGGCGTATTCGCAGGTATCATGGTAATGGCTATTCTCGGTAACGGAATGTTAATGATGGGAATAAGCGAGTATTTTCAATGGGTTGTTAAAGGAATTGTAATGTTAGTAGCAATTTCTTATGACCGCGTAATTAAAACAAGGAGATAAATTAATATGTTAACACTAAAAAAAGGGTTAGTAGTATCATGTCAGGCAACGCCTGAAGAACCAATGTTTGGACCTGAGTATATGGCCCGTATGGCAATCGCTGCACAAGAAGGAGGCGCAGTCTGTGTAAGAGTAAATACTTATCCTGATTTAATCGCTGTAAGAAAGGCTGTTGATATTCCAATCATGGGATTGATTAAACAGCAATATGATGGCTTTTATCCTTACATCACACCTACTATGAAGGAAGTTGATTTAGTAGTTGAATCTGGAGCTGAAATCGTTTGTATTGATGCTACAGCTTACCCTAGACCTGATGGAAATAGTTTAGATACTTTCGTTAAGCAAATTAGAGAAAAGTATCCCAACACTGAAATTCTTGCGGATATTTCTACGTTAGATGAAGGTATTTATGCTTATAAATTAGGTGTTGATTATGTAGCAACTACTTTATCAGGCTATACCCCTGATACTGTCGATAAAAATAGTGATCTAATCCAAGAATTTAGAGAACCTAACTTCAAATTGATTGAAGAATTAGCAAAAATGATTAATGCACCTATTGTTGGTGAAGGTAAATTTTGGGATGCTAAAAATGCAATTCAAGCTATGAAGCTCGGCGCTTATGCTGTAACTATTGGAGCTGGAATAACAAGACCTCAAATTATTACCAAAAAAATCGTAGATGAAATTAATGAAAGTATACCTCTATGAAACATGTAATTTCAATTGACATTGGTGGTACTAAAACACTTGGAGCTTTATTTAACGAGAATGCTGAAATTTTAAAATCTATTAGAATTCCTACTCAGCCTAAACTTGGTCCAGACAATCTCATTGAATCCTTATTTAAGATTATTGATGAACTTAGTCAACTAGAAAAAATTGATTGTATTTCTATAGGAAGTGCAGGAAGAGTTAATACTGATGATGGAACAATCTTTTATTCTAGTGACAATATCCCAAATTGGACAGGCGTTAAGTTAAAAGAAATTGTTGAAAACAAATATAATATTTTAACAGTCGTTGAAAATGATTGTAAAGTAACTGGACTTGGCGAAGAATGGAAAGGCGCTGCTCTAGGTACAAAATCTTATGTTTGTATTGCATTAGGTACAGGAATAGGTGCTGCAGTAAAATATGATGAAGTTTTATTGCATGGTGCGCATTGGAGTGCCGCTGAATTAGGTCATATGCTCTTATATCCTAAGGGAAGACAATGCAATTGTGGTCTAAAAGGATGCTTTGAACAGTATTGCTCTGGTCCCTCTCTAGTAAAACGATATAATGATTTAACAGAAGTAAAAATTAGAAATGGCTATGAATTCTTTGATCTTGTAAAAAATAAGGATTCAAATGCTCTCTTGGTATTAAATGAATTCACTGAGGATTTGTCCATGGCTATCATCTCAATTTTAAATATATACGACCCTGAAGTCGTTATCTTAGGTGGTGGTTTAATTGATACGAAAGAGTATTGGTGGAATCAAATGATGGAAATAATAAAAAGATCATCGATTTCACGTTTATTCGTCCCACGTATTGAACCAGCCCTATTAGGAAGTAGCGCTGCGATTTATGGAGCAGCTTATCTTGGATTTAATACTATTAAATAAGTAACTCTCCCCAACACTTTTTAATAAAATTAAATAAATCCCATCCTTTAAACGAAAAGTTTATAAGATGGGATTTTACTATTTATTTAGAAATTCATCAATAAATATATGCTTTTTATTCTTTCTTGAAACTTCAGCTGCGAAACATAATACATGAGAATGAATTGAAGCACTAATTAAGTTATCACTCAATTTCTCTTCTTTTAGAATTCGAATGAATTCTTCCATGATACCATAATCTCCACCACCATGTCCCTTATTCACTTTTTCCACATCGATTACTGTTGTTTCCTTACTTAAAAAGTCTGTTACTTTTATTTGGTTTGCATTCATATTAGCACTTATTTCACCTTTAGTACCCATAAATCTCATCGTACGATCACATTCTTGAGTAAATGCTGTCATTGTAAAGTTCATGATTACACCATTTTGATACTTCATATTAATCGTCTGGTGGTCCACAACATTGTTATTACTATGGAAGACACATTTACCATAAGAATTGCTTTGTAGAGCCTTTAAACGAGACTCATAAGCCATATCTGCACAAATGGCGTTCGTTGGCCAACCAATATTATCACTAAGGTATGTTTTATATACATCATAAGGACAAGTTGCACGTGCTGGACATTCATCTAAACAACAAACAGGTGAATCTTTGGGTGCATTCTTTGAGTTAAAATAAGTTAAATCTCCATAACTCAACAATGATTCGCATTCACTATTTATAAGCCAAGAATAAATATCCATATCATGACAACATTTTTGTAGAATCATCGGTGTTGTATCGTCTTCATTGCTCCAATTACCACGAACAAACGAATGTGCTTGATGCCAATGTCCAACATTTTCCATTGCTTCAACATTAATCAGTTGGCCAATAACTCCTGACATTAGTATCTCTTTCATTTTTTTATAGAAAGGTGTATATCTTAAAACATGACAAACTAAAATCTTCGTTCCATGTTCTTTTGCTAGTCTTTCTATTTCTAAACAATCTTCTAGTTTGGCAGCAATTGGCTTTTCTAAAAGAATATCATATCCTAATTCAATGGCTTTAATTGCCTCTGTGTAATGGTCTTGATCCATCGTACAAATTAAAACAGCATCGGCGCATTTAGGTTGTTTAAAAAACTCTTCCCCACTATTGAAACACATTTCATCAGCAATACCATAAGTTTCTTTGAAGCTTTTTACTCTTAATGGATCTAAATCCGCTACGGCTACAAATTTAATATCATCTCTATTTTTAGTATAAGGTGGATAAGCAAATTGTCCTCTAAGTCCAGCACCTACTACAGCTAAAGTTATCATAATCAATCTCCTATTTCAAAGTGCTATTATTATCTCATAATTGTCTTACTTTTTGTAGTAATTTGTAAATAAAAAGCTAAGCAATTGCTTAACTTTTTATTTACTTCTTTTCCAACATTCACTAAAAGATATATAGTTTATAGCGTCGGCATTAGATTTCGCTTCAGCTCTTTGTCTCTTTGAGTTGCCCTCATAAACCGTGTTCAATCGATTCTTATCCATCATAGTTTGTACATAAACAAACTTCTTTAAATAGTACCACTTTTTTATGCATTCATAAATCGTATCTCTAGGGTCTGCGATTTCTTTTAGCTTCTCAATTTCTTCTACACATAATCTATTTCCCGCTACTTTTGCTTTTTCAACCATATCATCTAATGATTTAAACATGCATTGATCAATTAATCGTTGCACATGACCTGCTTTAGCTTTACCTTCAAAATAAGTAGTAAGAATCTGAAATTGCTTTTCAAGTAAATCCTTATTAAAAACAATAGAAACTAAATCGTTTCTTAAATCTTCATATTGATTACCTGGTTCGCTTAATACAAAATAAGAGCCTTTGACATACATTGCTTCTTCACAATTGCCTAAATTAAAGATCACACCTAATTCTATCTCATCATGCTTTAGATAAATTAAGTATGGAACTTTGAAGAAGTTCAAAGGTAATTTACTAACATCTTTATATCGAATAATTTGATTAGCAATAGCATCTTGATTGCTGTTAATTGCTAGTTGAGTAATGATTCGGCAGCCTTCATCCATAGAATAAAATTGTTTTAGAATTGCTTTTAAATCATCTTTATTTTCATTATCTTCGATGTAATTCAAATAATCTTCCACATATCCATTGAACTTACATACTGCCCCTTCATTTCTTTCATCTAAACATGCTGATAATCTTTCAACAAGGTTACCCATGAAATCACTCCTTCTCCATTGCATTTCTGCATTTCTTTAAGTTATCAATAATTTCTATCTTTTGAGGACATAATGCTTCACACTTACCACAAGCTTGGCATAATGCTGGACCTGCGCCTTCAGGTAATTTAATTTGTTTAGCCTCTTCTGTGTTTTGTGCACGAGCACGATCATTCCAAGCTTTAAATGATTTTGGAATATCTACACCAAAGGGACATGGCATGCAATAACGACATCCCGTACATGCTACTTTTTGTTTAGTAACAAGGTCATTCTTTACTTCATCAATGGCTTTCTTTTCTTCTTCAGTAAAAGGTGTCTCATCATTGAAAGTTTTAATATTATCCATTAGCTGAGACATTTGATTCATCCCAGATAAAATAGTTAAAATATTAGGGTAATCCAATAACCATCTAAAACTATATGAAGCATATGAACGAGTTGGATCAAATTTCTTAAAAGGTTCAGCAATGAAATCAGGAATATTCGCTAAACTTCCTCCTCTTAATGGCTCCATAATAATTACAGGAATATTTGCTTTTGTTAGTTTTTCATAACCTACAATTCCTGGTTCATGAATAACATCCATATAATTAAGCATAATTTGAGCAAAATCAAAATCATAATATTCAATGAGTTCATCAACTAAACTATCTTTCTCATGAATAGAGAAACCTGCATAGCGAATCTTCCCTTCTTTTTTCTTTTCATCTAACCATTCAGCAATCTCATACTTCTTCGCATCTTCAAAACGTTCGAAATTCATAGCATGAAGTAAAAAGAAATCGATGTAATCCGTATTTAAACGTTCAAGCATCGTATTCAAATAAATATCACACTCTTCTTTCTTCTTTAATAGAAAAATCGGTAGTTTATCTGCAAGTGTATAAGAGTCGCGTGGATATGGCTTTAAAGCAGTAGCGAGTGCCTTCTCAGACTTCTCATCATGATAAACATACGCTGTATCATAATAAGTAATACCCGCCTCCATGGAAGTCTTAATCAAGTCATTGACAATAGGTTGGATTATTTCTCCTTGTTCATCGCATATAAATCGCATTGAACCAAATCCTAAACATGAAACATTTTCTTTTATCCCACCCAGACTACGAACTTTCATATATGACACCATCCTTTTCTTTATTGTACTATTTTATTTTAGATAATAAAAGTAAGGGTTGTAATTATTTAATGATTTCATTAATATTCGACTTAAATATTACACTTTGAGAGAGTTTAATTGGAACTTATTATATAATTCATCTATATTTTATCTCTTTAATAAATAACTATTTATATTAGACTTTAGATGATAATCGAAAACTGTCGAAATTTAACAATATTTTCACAATATTTTCTTGTGTTCCCTATATCTATAGAATGGTGCGAGTGCTATAATGAAAAGTGTGAAGGGGAAGAATACAACGATAAACGGGTTCGGTAACTTAAAGTCATCTTATAATTATCGTTATTTTCCTTATCGATTCACTTGACACTACTTAGTACTATATGTACGCGAAAGGACAAGTTAAATGAAGAAGAAAAGCAACAAAAGAGCGATTGCTACTTATGCAATGGTCTCAGCTTTAATTCTTTCAGCTACGACATTACCAATTCATGCAGCTGGGGAATGGAAACAAACTGATGGAGTTTGGAATTACACGAATGAAAATAAAGCATTAACAGGATGGCAATCAATTGATAACAACTGGTATGCCTTTGATGAAACAGGCAAGATGCAAACTGGATGGGTTGCTAGTGCTGAACACTGGTATTTCTTAGGTGGAAGTGGAATCATGCAAAATGATGCATGGATTACTGACACAGACGGCTCTAAATTCTATATTAAGGGAACAGGCGTTATGGCTACTGATTATGTCAAAGATGGCTTTGAACTAACAGCAGATGGTAAAGCTGTCGCTCTTGCTGATTCAAAATCAGTGGTTCTAACAGATACTTCTAATTTAGAAGGAACAACAGTTGAAGGAAACTTATACGTTGATGCGACATTAGCCAAAGAATTATTAATTAAAGGTGTTACTGTTACTGGTAAACTTGTTCTTTTAGGTGATAACAAAACTCAAACTAAATTAACAATTACGGATTCAAGCATTAATACAATTAGTACTCAAACAAGAGATTCTGAAATTGTTTTATCAGGCTCAACAACGGTAAAGAATGTCGTTCTTCAAGAAACAACAAAAGTAACACCTGATAAAGATTTCAAGGGACAAGTAGATAAGATTGAAGTACAATCAACAACAAAAGGTGAAGTAGTGGTTTCTGTACCAGCGAAAGAAGTGTCTTCACGTACCTTCGCAACAGTAGACATTCAAGCACCAGTAGATAAACTAGCAATCAATACAAATACAACAGTCAATATTAATGCCGATATTAAAGAAGTAACGATTAATAAATTTGCTGAAGGAACAAAAGTAGATGTTAGTAAAGGAAATACAGTAGGAACTATTGAAACTGAAGTTAAAGTAGAAGTAGGTGGAGCTGGAAATGTTGATAAAGTAACAGGAGCAGGTAAAGATGAATCCATCGTTACACCTAAGCCTGAAAGACCTTCTACGGGTGGAGGAAATAGTAATCCAACTCCTACAGTACCTGATGGAGTTGGTGTTTCTGATCAAGCCGATTTAGAGTTAGCTTTATTAGATTCCACAAAATCAGAAATCTATTTGAAGAATGATATCACATTAACAAAACCAATCGTAATTACTCGTCCATTGGCTTTTAATGGAAATGGTAAAACATTAAAGATTACTACAACTAATAATGAAAATGATCAGATGAATAGCGCCATTGATGTTTTCAAAACAAATAATGTTATTATTAAAAATTTAACAGTTGCTGTTAATGGTAAATCTGATGGTTGGCAAGGTTATTACGGAGTCGAAGTTTATAATTCAACCAATGTCGAATTAGAAAATATTACATCTAAAAAAGCTGATGCAGGAATTTTAATTAATGGTTCTACAGCTACATTAAAAGGAACTACTAATGTTTCTGATAATGAGTTTGGTGGAATTGAAGTTTCAAATGGTTCTTCTTTTGGAGAAACTACTCCAACTTGTACTTTAACACTTGCAAGTGGAGCAACTATTAAGAATGATACAGAGACTTATACTAATCCAACTGTATGGGTTGTTAATAAAACCGGAGAGAATAAAGTTTCTATTGATGGATTCAGCTTGAATACTGGCGCGCCTATTGTAGATGGTCAAGAAACAAAAGTTCATCATTATCTAAATACAGAATATGCGGATGTCGTTTTTGTTACTAATGCTGATGAATTAAAGACTGCTCTTAATGGAACCAAAGATATTGTTTTCAATAATTCTATTAATATTGAAACTGACCAATTTAGCACTGCATTTACAAGAAACGCAAAAATTGAGTTAAACGGGAAAACATTAACTTTAACTGGCGAATATTCAGTTACCTATTCTGGAGAAAGAGAGTTAACATTCTCAAATGGCCATATTAATGCTAGCGAATTAAATGCAAATAAATCTCAATCGTTATTTAGTCCAGAAACTGGAGCAAAATTAACTTTGGATGATGTATCACTTACAACAAATTCTGTAGCAATATATCCTAGAGGTGATACTGCTGAAGTAAATGTAATCAATGGTTCAAGCATTAGCGCTGGTGTATATGGTATTGGAACCAACGCTGCTAACGTTGAGAATTATTATGTTTCAATAAACATTAGTGATTCAACAATCGTCACAACAAGCGATAATGGTGATAATAGTGCGGTGATAGTAAATATACCTTGTGTACTTAACATTAATAGGTCAACACTTACAGGTGACCGTCATGGATTAATTGTTCGAGGAGGAACGGCTACAGTAACAAATTCAATAATTAATTATACAGGTAGGTATACAAATAAAGAGAAACATTTTACTACAGCTTGGCTTTCTGGTAATGAAGTTCCATCAGCACCAGTGGTTATAGGGAATGTCAATAAAGACGCGTATAAATATGCATCAGATGTAACATTCAATAACGTAACTATAAATGGAACTATTTCTGGTATAAATACGGAAAAAATTGCCTCTGCTAATGGAAAACAAATTGTATTAGTTGATGTAAATGTTGATAAAGAAGAAGAGGAGCATACAATCACATTTGACAGAGGGAATATTGCGGAGGATATGATTTATACTCTAGCAAATCTGTTAAAGAAAACTCCTATTACTCTAATAAATCTAGAATTGGATAAAGATTTGGTTTTAGATGAAGGATTCAATGTTATACCTGAAGGGACTATTGATGAAGGATTCAATGTTATACCTGAAGAAACTACTGAATTTGAATAGTAATTTGTGATTAAGGGCTTATTAGAGATAAATTCTAATAAGCCTTTTATTTGGTTTTCATTAAACGGGAATATTCTATTAGTGTTGGAAGAATAGGGAAACTAGAATGTGTTTTATTTTACGTGGTAGAGAATTTATACCCTTAGAGTGAATTAAAGATAACTATGCAAAGTATGTTGTGACACCTGATTATCTGCTTCAAAAATGGAATGGATTCAAGCATGTTAATATCATCAACTTTATGAAAAATAGTTAATGGTTCTAATTACTACTTACTCGAGAAACTCAATCATAAAGGTTGAGTTTTTACTTTCATTGTTGTCTACACCTTTTAAGTTTACCCTTTTTGCTTTATAATAAAGACAAGAGGTGGCTTATGAAAAAACTTTATGAAATTAGTGATGGAAGTGTTTTACTTATACCTTCTACAGCTACTGCTTTATTAAGAAAACAACTATTAGAAAGTAATGCACGTCGTCTTAAGCTTTTATCTTTTGACCAATATTTAGAAGGTTCAAATAATGACTCATTAAGTAATAATGCTCAACAGATGAAACTTCATCAAATCATGAAGGAATTGGCTAATAAATGTGTACATTTTAAGGATTTGTGTTCAACTCCTTCTTTTGAAGATGAAATGTTTAATTTTCTTAATGAACTTCATGATTATGGGATTACTCCAGATGATTTACCTGAAGAATCATCAATTTATATTGAACTCAAGATGATTCTAAGTGTGTTATACCTTGAAGATATTCCTGCTAAAAGAAGAATTACTAACTTACATAATATAAAGCATACCGAAAATCTGTTCATCGCTTATCAGAATTATAATTTGTTTGAATCGAAGTGTTTCGATTATTTATGTGAACAAGGTGCTAAGTTTTTAACCTTTAACCAATATACAAGTCATTATGAATTCTATCATGCCGTCAACCAACGACAAGAGGTTGAGTCTGTGGCTCAGTATATTATTACTCATGAGTTAGATGTATCTAAGGTACAGCTTGGTGCCTGTAGCGAGGTGTATTTGCCTTTAATTGAGCAAGTTTTTAATCGTTACAAGCTTCCTTTTACTTTTATTCAAACACCTTTAATGAATGATATCAATATTAAAGTAAGGATGTTGCTTGATTTCATCTTAAAACCAAATCTAGAGAATACGCTACAATGCTTGAACAATCGCTGTTTCTCTAACTTTGTTCCTTCTAATTACATTCAAGCACTTCAACTTTACCAATTAACATGGGACCAATCTCTTCCTGATTTAAGTGTCATTGAAATTAGTGAAGATGTTTTATCACGCAGAGATGTGGAAAAAGTTCAGTATTTGATCTCTAAGGCTAATCATGAGCGAGTGGAGATTGATAAAGAAATTAATAGATTAATGAGTTCAATAAGTATTTCTGATTACTTAGAAGTAATTGATGAACTCTTACGTAAATATACACTTGTTCATGAAGATAATAATAAAGCCCTTATCAAATTACAGACTATCTTTAAAGATGTGTTTCCTTTTATGAGCGAACATGAGGATTTAATTAAATTAAAGGCTATGATTGAAAATCTACATAATCAAGCCAGTATGCGTGAACTAAATAAAATAGTCGTTGGACCTTTAGACCAATTAGCATTTGGAGATGATTACCTATTTATCCTTGGAGCTACACAAAAAGACTTCCCTGGATTTAACGGAAAAAGTGGAGTCTTTGATGAAGTATATCTAAGTAAATGTGGCAAATATCCTTCATTAGAAGAACGTTATCAACATCATCTAACTATGAAGATGGATAAATTAAATTATGCAAAGAATACCATTGTTTCTTACCCCTTAATTAACTATGATGGTACTGTTAATGACTCTAGTTTAGAAATAGAAAACACACTCAAAATGAATCATATTCCCTTTCCATTAATTCAAAAAGAACCTATCCTTTACAAACTCACGAACATTAGCGAAGATACTGCCAAGGCTCTTTATGTTAAAGAGGGAGAAATCAAAGGATCAATCTCTTCTCTTGAAAAATATGTTAATTGTCCTTATGCTTACTTTTTAAAGTATGGGCTTAGAATTAGTGAACCTATTGACCCTCATTTAAACAACCAAATGGTAGGTAGTTTATCCCACTATATCTTAGAGACATTAGTTAATAGATATGGTAAAGACTATTCAAAAGCCTCAGCCAAGCTAGTTAGTGAATTAATCCAAGAGAAATTAGATGAAGTTAAACTCATTTATCCTCACCTTCATTTTGAATGTATTAAACAAAAAGAAGTAATGAGTATAATGAATAACTTACTTCAATTAGATGAAATAGAAAAACGCTCTTCTTTAATTCCAACTCATTGTGAAAGAAGTTTTACACATTACATTGATATTACGGATATGGTGAAACTTAAACTAAATGGTTTTATTGATAGAATTGATGAAAATAGCACAAGCTTCAGAATCATCGATTATAAGAGTTCAATGAAGAAACTCGATGCAACTAAAGTCTTTTCAGGAACCCAGTTGCAGTTAGTTACTTATGCCATGATTATCTTACAAGAGATGAAGAAAGATCCGTTAGGGGCTTTCTACTACTCCTTAAAGAATGAAAACATATCCTTGCCTTATGGTAAGATAAAAAGAACTAAACCGACTGATTGGAATGAATATACTCCATCAGCACAATACAATGAACAGCTAAAAGCCACTCGACTTAATGGTTGGATAACGAGCAAGAATTATGAAGAGATGGATAATGATGGATCAACGGTTGTTGGACTGAAATCTTCTTCTAAAGGTATTAGTGCAACTAAGATTTATGATCCAAAAGTATTAATTATTAAAATAGAAGAAATTATGAAAAAGATTATTGAGCGAATCCTAAGTGGATATATTGAATGTACACCTAATGAGGATGCGTGCTTATTTTGTAAATACCGACCAATATGTCGATTTAATGGTTCTACCATTAAAAATGAACTGTTGGTTGAAATTCCTACTAATTTAGTACTTGGAGGTGATGGAGATGAGTAAGCAATGGAATGATGATCAATTAAAAGCCATCACTCTTCGCAACAAGAATATCATGGTTTCAGCTTCTGCCGGTAGTGGAAAAACAGGTGTTTTAATTCAGCGCCTTGTTGATTTAGTTACTAAAGATAAAATAGAACTCAATCAAATTTTAGCGATGACTTTTACCAATGCAGCAGCAGCAGAAATGAAAAAACGTTTGACTGCTGAAATAACGAAATTAGTCGAACAAGAAAAGAATCCTGACGAGCTTATTTATTTGAATAAACAATTAATTCAATGTAGCACTGCTCAGATATCCACGATTCACTCTTTCTGTTTATCAATTATTCAAAACTATTATTACGTTATCAATTGTTCACTTAAACGTGTAAACAATACATTAGACCAAGCCACTCAATCCCTTTACCAACAAATGGCTGTACAAAGTATTCTTGATAATGAGAATCAACTTTGTGAGCAATCATTTGTAGATCTTAATTCTCTTCTTTCTCCTCGTCCTGAGGAAGTCAGTACGCTTAAGAAATTAATCATTAAGATCGCGGAGTTAGCTTCTGCACAAGTAGATGCGAAGCAATGGTTATTGAAATCATTGGCTCATTATGAGAGTAAGAATTCATTAGATGAAGTTGATGAGGAAATTAGAGAGCCTTTTTATGATTATTTATTATCATTGGTTAATAACTATCTTGAATGCTTAGATAAAATCAAATATTTATATGAACTGAAATATAATCAAGAAGAGAAGAAAATGACTATCTTTTATAATAAACTTGAAGCTTTACCGATGATTCATAAGGCTATGAAGGATAAGAACTATGAGCAATTGCGTTCTGCCTTTATCACAATAGCTAAGGTAGTTATTCCTACAGCTCCTGATTCAGAAGACAAAGAATATTCTGAATTACGTAAGCAATCACAAGCCATTGAAGATGACTTTGCTGGATTCTTTCCTGAACATGTTTTACTTAAACAATGTGCACAAACTTATCCACTTCTTGAGAAATGTATTCAATGTGTCCTTGCTTATTTAGATAAGTATGAAGAAATAAAGATTGAACATGAGTGTATTGATTTTAATGACATGGAACATTTAGCTTTAGCTATATTAAAAGCTAACAATAATGAAGTCGCGAATATTTATAAAGATCGATTCAAAGAAATTATGGTTGATGAATTCCAAGATAGTAATGATGTTCAAGATGCTCTTGTTCAATTAATTACTACTGGAACGAATGTCTTTAGAGTGGGTGATGTTAAACAATCCATCTATGGGTTTCGCCATGCTTCCCCTTCAATCATGCAAGCTTATAAGCGATTGAACGATCAAGAGAATGAATGTATTATTTTTAAGAAGAACTATCGAAGTAGTGAAACAATTGTTGAATTTAATAATCTACTCTATAAGACACTCATGAATATCGATGGATTTAAATCTCTTCCATTTCAAAGTGAAGACTTAGTTGGAATTGGTGGTGATTACCAGAAAAAGGTACAAGAGCCAATACTTTTCCATGCTTTATCTCTAGAAGATATTGAAGTTGAATTAGGTTATAAAGCAGTTCGTGATGAACTTAAGGCTAGTTATATAGCTAATCAAATCCTTGAGATTAAAGAAAAATATCAATATCAATATAAAGATTTCGTTGTATTAGTAAGAAGTCATGATAAGATGAATGCCTTAAAGAAGGTCTTTGAAGAAATTAATCTACCTTTCTATATGGAAAGTAAACATGGTTTTTATTCTTCTTATGCTATTCAAATTTTAGTCTCTACTTTACGTTGTTTAGTTAATGAGAAAGATGATTTAAACTTTGTCGCATTATTAAGCAGTCCTTTGATTAAGTTAAGTAGTGAAGATTTAGTTGTATTGAAACAATCTATGCAAGATAAAGAACATTACGTTGATGTTTTCAAGAGAATGTATCCTGATTTATATAATGAGTTTAACTCAATTCAGGAGCTTACTAAAGGTTCAATGAGTAAATGTATCAATGAATGTTTGAAGTGGAATCATTTCTATGAAGACGCTTGTTCTATTCAAGACCAAACAAATCTTGATTTACTGTTCTCTAAGGCCTGTGATTATGAACAAAAAAAGGGTAGTAGTTTGCCCGGTTTTCTAGATTCATTATCCTTGATTCCTGATGAGGAAAGTGCTGAAGCAAGTTCTGTAGGTAAAGATGCTAATGTCGTACGTTTTATGACTATCCATCAATCAAAGGGCCTAGAGTTCCCTGTTGTCTTCCTATGGGCTAGTTCAACGATGAAAAACAAAGCTTCTGTAGACCCGATTATCCTAGATAACAAGCTAGGATTAGGATTTAAGTCCATGAGCTTGCCACAACGCTTAACTAACTCAACACTTGTACGTATGGCCATTGAACATAAGCTAAACCGTGAATCCTTAGAGGAAGAAATGCGTATTCTCTATGTAGCGACTACTAGAGCAAAAGATCAAATGCATGTTATTGACTATGTAAAAGATGTGAATACTTTTATGGATGGCTTATCACAGTCAAAGATTTATGCGCGTAAAGGAACAACCTCTTGGATACTTGGTACCTTGATGAAGAATTCAACTTCATTATTTAGAGTAATGAATGTTAATCGAAGTTTTTCTAATAAGACTCAAGAGAAAATAATTCACGAACGAATGGAACTCCCTCGTTTCAATGGAGACGTTCATCCAATTAAATTATCGACCCCTTCTACTTCAAAACTACAGAGCCTTGATCCAGTCGACTTGACTACTCAAAAGGATAAGACAAGCATCGGTAATGCCTATCATAAACTCATTGAAACTTTACCTCTTTGTGAATGGGAACGTAATTGTATAGAAGAAACAGCAAAGAATGCGAATATTCAATTAATTACGGGAATGAGTGAGTCATTAATCAAGTTAAGCCAACATCCTCTCTTCAAAGAAACCTTTAATTACGAGGAAGTTTATCATGAATATCCTTTCCAAGTAATGGTTGATAATGAATGCATTCATGGATATATTGACTATGTAGCTATTCATAACAATCAACTTGTACTTATTGACTTTAAGTCTGATATGAATGTTTCTTCATCTATTTTACATGAGCGTTATGATGAACAAGTTTTATCCTATATGAAAGCTTTACATCACTTATATCCAAATAATGAGATTAATGCTTATTTATATTCATTACCATTAAATGAAATGATTAAAGTTAACTAATTTCAAGAATTGAATACGAAACCGATTAATTAAGCATAAAAATAAAGCAGCTAGCCAACAAATTCAACACTCAGGCAGCTGCTTTATTATGTATAGGTATAAATCCACAAATAAAACTTATCCTAATTTTCTCATGATGAAATAATATTAGACATCTAAGCGATATTTACCGTTTTCAAAAAGTTGTTTTCGTAAAGGCATTTGTACAAATCGATAAAATCCATATAAAATACCTCCAATAAATAATCCAAACAATAGATAGCCGATGACATTCTGTGTAAAGATGCCAGGTACCCATTTAATCCAAATAAACAAAGATAAGACAACCACTATATTCAATACTTTACTTGCATCCCAAAGCAACATATTTATCAAACCATCAGGTTTAAACTTAATTTCATCATTCTTATCATAAGGAAATGATTTATGTTTCACTTGATCAAAACTGTATTTTGTGTGATTATTTTTATTTTTCATGTTTTTCTTTCCCATCGAGTTATTACTCTCTCATTTTACTTAGCATAATTACTTATTTTTGTATTTGAAATTTAATGAAATCAGATTTTCAGTATTTCATCTTGATAGAGATAACTGAACAATCAAAAATACCCATAGTAGACACGGTTTCACTGTCGAACCCGAGTCCTTCCTATGGGTATCATTATAGGTAATGATTTTATTTAATTGTATTCATTCGTTATGGCAGTAATTAATTTAACCGTTTTTTCAATATCTTCTATTCTAATATATTCATGAACCGTGTGAACATCTCTCATTCCAACAGCTAAAGTAAGTGAAGGTATTCCTTTTGAGTTATAGATATTCGCATCACTAGCTCCACCACTTGTTTTAAACTTAGGTTCGATTCCTATTTTATTACAAGCTGCAACTGCTCTTAGGGCAATTGGTGATTCATGATTGATAATAAATCCTGGTGTTTGAAGTTTCACAGTTGATTCAAAATGAGCATTTTCTTCACTACATGTTTCTTTGAATGTAGCGTGAACATGAGCCAGTAAATTTTCTAATTTATCTAACTTTAAGCTTCTTGCTTCAAAGACCATTTCAACACTAGGCATAACAATATTACTTGCTAATCCACCTGTTACCGTACCAATATTACAGGTTGTTTCTTCATCAAGTCTACCAATCTGTAACTCAGAAATGGCAGCCGCAGCAACAACTAACGCATTCACTCCAAGTTCAGGAGCAATACCCGCATGTGCTTCTTTTCCGATAACCTTCAAAATACCATTCGCTGAATAAGGAGCTCCATCAATAATCTCTCCTACATCACCACTTGAATCTAATATATAGGCACCATCAATATTACTTAGTGAAGAAGTATCATAACTCCTAGCACCATTCAAACCTGTTTCTTCTCCATAAGAGAATACAAAATATATTTCAGGTCGATCATTGATTTGTTTCATTTCTAACATTAATTCAAGCATAGCAGCAATTCCGGCTTTATCATCTCCGCCAAGAATACTTGTACCATCACTAGTAACTACACCATCTTTGATGATTGGATGAATCGAGTCACATGGAAGTACAGTATCCATATGAGCAGAGAACATGACGCGTTTCTTACCTTCTGATCGTAATATCGCTGTAACATTCCCCGCGTTACCAAAATCTGCTTGGCTTTGGTCTTCATAAACTTCAACACCATTAGCATTAGCAAAATTAAGGATGTAATCAGCAACTCTTCTTTCATTTCCAGAAGGCGATGGAATCTTTACTAAATCTAAAAAAGTATTTAATAATCTTTCTTTATTCATATTCGATTCTCCTTTTCTTATACTCACTCATTATACCATATAAAAAAAATAGAAATGTTAAAATTGCATTTCTATTCTTTATCTACATGAAGTGTGTATTCTTCATGTATTTTAGTTTCAAACTCATGTTTTTTATCTAGCGCTTCATCACTCAATAAAATGTCCGCTTCTTCTAGATTAACACTAAAGACAATCTCTTCTCCTGACTTGTTAACTCCTGTAAATACAGGATCTTCACCATCATAATAAGTTTGATCATCTCCATCATTTTCATTTCTTGCTTTTCTTGCTAGCGGCATAAAACAACCTCCAATATCTATCTTTATTATATCATGATTTTATGTTTTCACAATCAATCGAACTGACTTAATTCCTTCTTGCTCTTTTAACTTAAGAAGTAATTCTTCGCTCACTTCATCATTTGTTTCAAGAATTGTATAGGCGTAATCTTTTTTCGCTTTGTTTGCCATATTCTCAATGTTTATACCAACACTAGCAAGTTTTGAGGTCATTTCACCCACCATGTTAGGAATGTTTTTATTAAGGATACAGATTCGATATTTTGCTTCTTGAGCAAGTTGCATATCAGGTAAATTCACCGAGTTTTTAATATTTCCATTTTCCATGAATTCTTTAATTTCTTGTACTGCCATCACCGCACAGTTTTCTTCACTTTCAGGAGTAGAGGCACCCAAGTGAGGTAAACCAATAACTTGTTCAAAGGCAATGAGTTCAGGCGATGGGAAATCAGTAATATAGCTACCTATTTTTTTATTCTCTAAATAAGGAAGCATGGCTTCTTCATCAATAAGACCCTTTCGAGCGAAATTGAAAAGTCGAACGCCATCTTTCATTAGTTGAAGAGCTTCTGTACCGATAATATTTTTGGTTTTTTCCATAAAAGGTACGTGTACAGAAATGTAATCACATTCCTCAAAAATGGTTTTTAAATCATTCGCATGATGAATTCTCGCTTTTAATGTCCAAGCTGCTTCAACTGAAATATAAGGGTCATAGCCATAAACATCCATGCCCAAGGCTGCCGCAGCATTCGCTACTTGTACACCAATGGCACCGAGTCCAATCACACCTAGTTTTTTACCTAGAATTTCAGGACCTGCAAATTGGCTCTTTCCTTTTTCAATCACTTTACTCATATCATCCTCGATTGTTTTTACCCAATGGCTCCCTTGAATAATTTTTCTTCCAGAAAGTATAAGAGCTCCAATCACTAATTCTTTCACAGCGTTAGCATTTGCTCCTGGTGTATTAAAAACAACGATTCCATCTTCACTACACAGTTCAATAGGAATGTTATTGACCCCAGCCCCTGCTCTTGCGATGCACTTAAGATTCTTACTGAATTTTGTTTCGTGGAGTGAACTACTACGGACAAGGATTGCTTCATAATCATCGCAGTCCTCTGATATTTCATAGTCACTACCTTTCAGTTGATTTAATCCAATTTGGGATATTTTATTCATTAGTTTAATTTTCATTTTATACACCCTCCTTGTTTTCTTCTTCAAACTTCTTCATAAATTCAACCAAAGCTACAACACCCTCATAAGGCATTGCATTATAAATAGACGCTCTCATTCCACCAACTGCTCGATGCCCCTTTAAATTAGTCATACCATTTTGGGTTGCTTCTTTCACAAACTTCGCATCCAATTCCATGTAAGGTGATGTGAAGGTTACATTCATTCTTGAACGATCTCTTTTATTTACTTTTGTTTTGTAAAATGAACTTTGATCTAAATACTCATACAACAAGTCGGCTTTCTTTTCATTCATTTCATCAATGACTGTTAATCCACCTAGTTTTTCAATCCATTCTAGTACTAAATTTAAGATATAAATTGCATAGGTTGGAGGCGTATTATACATTGAATCTTTTTCAGCCATCAGTTTCATGTTCATCATCGTAGGAATAATATCCTTTGGTTCTTTCAATAAATCCTCTTTCACAATCACAACCGTTAACCCTGCACAGCCCATATTTTTTTGAGCACCTGCGAAGATTAATCCATAGTCTTCAACCTTAATGGGTTTACTTAAAATATTGCTCGACATATCAGCAACTAAAGGAATTCCATTTGTTTCTAGAACATATTTCCATTCTGTTCCATAAATTGTATTGTTTGAACAAATATACACGTAATCTGCTTTTGGATCTAATTTTACTTCATCTTGTTGAGGAATATAAGAATAATCCATCGCCTTACTTGAACCTGCTATATTAATATCTCCAAATTTCTTGGCTTCTTCATAAGCATTCTTAGCAAAATTACCTGTAACAATGTAGTCTGCTTTTTTAGTTTGCATCAAGTTTAGTGGCACCATACTGAACTGCATAGTTGCTCCACCTTGTAAGAAAAGAACACGGTAGTTATCAGGAATATTCATAACATTTCGTAATCTTTTTTGTGTTTCAACAATAATATCATCATAAGCCTTAGAACGATGACTCATCTCCATTACCGACATTCCACTCTTTTCATAGTTCAACATCTGTTCTTGAGCTTTCTTTAATACTTCAATCGGTAACATACTGGGTCCTGCGGAAAAGTTATAAATTCTATCTTCATTCATAAGTAATCACCCTACTTTCTTTTTGACTCACTTATTGCTTAACATTATAGCATAAATGAAATTAAATGAAAGAACATTTGTAAATTATTGCAAACTTTTGCAAGCACTTACATATACAATACGAGTAGAAAAAAAGGAAGGTTATCCTTCCTAATAATCTGAGGTTGTTATATCATGAGAACCATGTTCTTTTTCAGATTTCACTTCAAAGTGAATGAGAACTGATAGCAAGGCTCTTAATACAATAATTGCACCTAATATAAATATTTCTTCTGGTGTTCGAATAATAACTGTCTTCAAAATTTCGGCACCCATTTTAAATTCCAATCCAAGAGCTAATGCATTTCCTAGTTCTAATTTAATTGGATAATGGTTTCGCTTAAGAACAGAGAAGACAAAGAAGATAAATGCTTTAAATGAACCAACAGTAATAACAAATATACCAATAAGTTCAATTAAGTGAATAATTTCAGGAACACAAGTTTGAACAAGGCTTTCTAATAGACTTGCGTTAACAACAGCATTTACTAATAATTGCGAGTGAATCATGTTGATTCCTCCTTTCTATGCTTCTAGTTGTGCTAACACTTCACTTACTGATTTGTTTTCTTCAATTTGTTTAATTGTTTGTCCAAGAACAGTACCTACTGATAAAACCTTCATCTTAGGCAATAGCGCTTGTTTTGCACTTTGTGGAATGGTATTTGTACATACGAATTCAACAATCTTGGAAGTTTCAATACGTTCAATAGCAGGTCCAGATAAAACCCCATGAATGCAGGCAGTATATACTTCAGTAGCACCCATACGGTATAACATATCAATACCTGAAATTAAAGTTCCCGCAGTATCCACAATATCATCTATGACGATAGCACGTTTGCCAGCTACATCCCCAATAAGGTTCATGGCTTCAGCAACGTTTGGTTTTGGACGGCGTTTATCGATAATGGCAATCGGAGCATGCAGCATTTCTGCTAATTTACGTGCTCTTGTCGTTCCACCATGATCAGGAGAGACAACAACGATGTCATCTAAATTTTTACTTTTAAAATAATGACCTAAAATACTTAAGGCACTAATATCATCCGCTGGGATATCAAAGAATCCTTGAATTTGAGTAGCGTGTAATTCCATCGTAATAACACGGTTAGCTCCAGCAGTTTCTAATAAATCAGCAACTAACTTAGATGTAATTGGCTGACGTGGACGAGCTTTACGATCTTGACGAGCGTAACCAAAGTATGGAATAACGACATTGATTTGATTTGCGGATGCGCGTTTACAAGCATCTATACAAATTAATATTTCCATTAAATTGCTTGATACTGGTGCACATGTTGATTGAATAATATAAACATGTTTCCCACGTACTGATTCACCTAATTCAATCAGTATTTCTCCATCTGCAAAATGACGAACATCACAATTCCCAAGAGGAAGACCGATTTGTTCGGCAATTTCATTGGCTAATTCTACACTTGATGATAATGCGAAAATAACTGTATCTTTTATCATGATTTGTTTACCCCTTTTACTTTCCTTTGTCTAGATATTTTAAACCAAAATCTGCTTTATTGCATTGATGTGAACGAGCAATTCCCATTGCACCGTCTTCTACATCTTCAGTAATTGTAGACCCAGCAGCAAGTAATGCCTTTTTTCCTACTGTTACCGGAGCAATTAAATTAACATTGCTTCCAATAAATGCTCCATCTTTAATCACAGTTCTAAACTTATGTGCACCATCATAGTTAACGGTAACAACACCACATCCAATATTCACATCTTTACCAACATCACTATCACCAATATAAGTTAAGTGAGCGCATTTACTGCCTTTACCGAAATTCGAATTTTTGAATTCCACAAAGTTTCCTATGCGAACGTTCTCATCAATTTTAGTATAATTACGTAAATGTGAATAAGGGCCAACTCTTGTCTTTGAACCAACTTCGCTATCTTCAATTTTACTTGAGTCAATGATGACTGAGTCACCAAGCACAGCGTTAATTAAATTAGAACCTGTTAGAATTTGACAATGCTTACCTATCACAGTCTTACCTGTCATAGTAACGTTGGGATGAATGATACTTCCTTCTCCAATTATTACCTCATCAGCAATATAGGTATTGTTTGGATCAATGATGTGAACTCCTTGCATCATCAATTGTTCATTCTTAGCTAGTTTTAATTTTTTGCTTACTTTCGCTAAATCTGAGCAATTTGATACACAAAGGATTTCCTCCTCATCAACTTGGATAGGAACACCCTCTTGGTTTCCCTTGTTCTTGAAACAAAAAATACCAGTATTCGTACCATCTTGATGAACCAACTTGCTTGCTGTTTGTTTTGTACAACAATCAACTAAGCGATTTATTGTTTCTTCACTTAATAATGGCATGTTTCCTTTCAATACAAGAATTAATTCACCTTCATCCAGCTTTGAACTTATAGTCGTCATTGCTGAATCATGATAAGGTAGTTTTTCTATCTCATCTGATTGGAAGGTCATTGAATCATCATTACTTAAAACAAATACTTTGTCGAATCCAACTCTTTTCAATGTTGAAAAAAGATGTTCAATTAAAGTTTGTCCATTAATTTCATAGCTACAAATATTCTTGGAAGCGATTGTTTTTATATCTTTTCCTTCAGCCACGACGATTGCAGATTTCATTCATTATACCTCCACCTTATTATTCTACCAAATTTTGAATTTAAAAAAAGGGATTTTTACGTTATTCTTTACTTTTTATCAATTATTTCTTAATTAATTACAATTATTGTAGTATTTTCGTAAGTTCTTTAAAATATGATAAGTATTTCACATTATGATATGCCTTTTCAGCTATCTTTTTATCTTTAGTTAACCCGAATAAACAAGAGCCACTTCCTGACATTAAGACAAAATCAAAGCCATCATTTTTTAGGGATTGTTTTAATTCTAAAATTTCAGGAACTAATTTAAATGCTGTTTGTTCAAGTGAATTCTTTGCGTATATATTTAAGGAGTTCAAATCAAGATTTAAGAAACTATTAATCGCTTCTTTCGTATTAGGATGAACTAAAGTTGTAAAGTCTAAACCCTCAAAGGCTTCTTTTGTTGATACACCCCTTTGTGGTTTTACTAAGAAAACATAAATTTCACCAACAAAAGGTAAGCATTCAATTTTTTCACCAATCCCTTTAACAAGAGCTGGCTTATTAATCACGCAGAAAGGCACATCAGCACCAATTACCTTCGATAAGCTTGCTAGTTGCTCATCGCTAAGTGATAAGCCACAAAGCTCGCATATACCCCTCATAATCGCAGCAGCATTACTACTACCACCCGCTAAGCCAGCTTCCATGGGAATATGTTTCTTCACATGCACTTTAAATTGTTGTTTTAATTGAAATGTTTCTCTCATTAAATGGATAGCTTTAACAATGGTATTCTTATCATCAATTTCATTTTTTAAATTCCAACTAATTTCTTCATGTTCTGCTATTTCAATCTCAATCACATCATGAAGTTCTAATGGAACCATCACCATTTCAAGTTCATGATAACCATCTTCTCTTCTTCTTATGACATCTAAACTTAAATTAATCTTCGCATAAGCTTGCACGATCATTTTCAAGTACCCGATATAAAGCTATAAATTCATCCATTGTACAGCTTTCTGCCCTTCTTTGTTCCATAATATTTGCTTCATTTAAATACTCTTTTGCTTTACTTGCATCTTGAATCGTTTCTTTTAAGTTATTAAGTATTGTTTTTCTTCTTTGAGTAAAACAACCCTTTACCATTTTAAAGAAACGTTGTTCATTAATTGTTGGATCTGTTTCCTTGAATCTAAATTGGAGAACAGCAGAATCAACATTAGGTTTTGGATTGAAAACATTCTTAGGCACTTTCATCACTTGTTTTACACTACATCGATATTGAGTAATGACACTTAAAGCATTGTAGTCCTTCGTATTAGAATTTGCCATAAAACGATCAGCAACTTCCTTCTGCATCATAACAGTAATCTGTTTTATATCAGCTTTAGATTCAAAAATTTTAAACAAGATCGGCGTTGTTATATAGTATGGTAAATTCGCAGCCACTACAACATCATAACCTTCATCAATATAAGCTTGTGTAAATTCTTTTAAATCAACTTCTAAGAAGTCTTTTAAGATGACTTCCACATTATCACATTCACTTAATGTGTCTTCTAGAATATGTGGTAAACGTTCATCAATTTCAAAGGCTACCACCTTTTTAGCCACACCACAGAGCATCTGGGTTAAAGCTCCAATACCTGGACCAATTTCAAATATAACGCAGTTCTCACCATAAACACTTGCTGCAGCTATTTTTGATACAACACCTGGTTCGATTAAAAAGTTTTGTCCATAGTTTTTCTTAGCATATAAATCATATTTCTCTAGAATTTCTTTTGTTCTTGATGGTGTTGCAATTGCTTTCATTATTCATTCTCCTTAAGATAAGCTAATATTTCATCTTTACTCATTTGTATCATATTTAAGCGTTTAAACAACGTTTTAGCGTTAGGTTTACCTAAAAATAGAATCTGAGCTAAATCAGCTCTTTTTTGAGCACTGTTTGCCTGCCCATTAAATCCAAGACTTTGGTAATCTTCCCAACTTATACTCTCAACAAGGTTATCACTGTAGGTCATACAATTAGCTAATGCTTCTTCCAAATCTGCTTTATTAGCATGTTCAACACCAACTTTTTTAGTCGTCTTCGCTTTATTCTTGGCAATGAAGGCATTCTTACAATTTGGCACTGCTTGATTAATCAGACACCTAATTCGCTCACCTGGAGCATCTGGATCAGTAAAAATAATAACACCACGTTTCTCGTTAGCTAGTTGAATTCCTGCCAACTTTTTCTTATTTATATGGGTGCCACTTGTTTCAATTGTATCGCAATTAAAATAGCTCTTAAGCACATTGGTATCATTTTTACCTTCAACAACTATGATTTCTTTTATTTTCATGAGCCTCATCCTTACGCCTTAATTCTATCATAAACTGACTCTAGACAAAAGAAAAAACGCCTTTATGGCGCTTATACTGCACATGCACGAGGACCGGTTTTTCCACCAACTCGTTCAATAACAACTTTTGGATGATTTAAACGGTAGTTCACTGACATATCATGTTCACTTTCACTACCAACAAATAAATCAATCTTAGAGCCTTTAATAGCTCCTCCACGGTCTAAAACAATTGCTTTAAATGGTTCTAAAGGTATTAAACCTTCACCACTATAGCCATGATTAGAAACCGTAACAATGGAGCATAATGGAATGTTTGGGTCCGCTGCGATGATATAATATCCACCATACGTAATACCGTCTTTCCATTCTCCATTCGGTTGAAGTACTGCATCTTTACTTAAAGAAATACCTGAAGATGTTCCTGAGTAGCCACTTTCGACTCCACTACATCCAACACAGTCAACACCATAAGATGTTGATCTTGGGTAAAACTCTGATCCAACACCCACTTCTCCTCCGAATTTCATCATAGGGGCTACACCATCAATGTTCTTTTTTGAACCAAGAACAGGTGTACGAGAAAGTACATTGCCTTCTTCATCACGTGTGATAAAGAAATCTTCACTGGTTTTTTCTGGAGCTCCTTCAACAAACGAAGCTAACCAAGGTAAACCTTCACCGCCGTCATAATCGGCGTAAACCATTTCTGGCATATTGTCTAATTCAATGACAACTGTTTCAACTTCGACTTGAAATTCTTCAAGTCCTTCTATTGTAGTCTTTTTTAATAATGATGGAGTTAATCCAGCATCTATTTTGACTGTACTTACGCAACCACATAATGAGAAAATTGTCATGAATAATCCGAAAATCTTTCGTTTTAAATTCATAATTGCCTCCTTTTTCACTAAGCCAAAACAGTATAACACAATATTTCTGTCTTGTCCAATTTTTATTGTTTTTCACTTACATATATTCCCATATATTTCAATTTTAAACCTAATTTATGGAATTATATTTTCACAAAGATTTCACTAAGTCCTATATGTAAGCCTTTTACATGATTGTGTTTGTCACTAATTCCCCACTTTCTTCATTATTGCTTGTGAATATTCAACGATATATCACAAAGTATCACTGTTCAGAAAAAGTTTTAATTTTTACTGATAAAACTAGTATATGTTCATATTTTTGATTTCATTACCTAAACTATAGTATAGGGGGAATTCAAAGTGAATAAAAAATTAAAGCTATTGATCATTCTATTCATATTATTAATGATTCCTACTGGCTGTGTCGCTAGTAGAAATGAGCAAACTCGTTTTGATGATTATACATTGAATCAGTTCTTAAATCGAAGTAGCCAAGATACAATGACACTCCATTTCACTTTATCTAGTCCAGATGTTTATGGCTTAGATGAAATGAAACAGACCTTAGGAGAACTATCCGATGAGGCATTCAATAAACAAACTAATGAATTACAAACATCTTATGAAGAGTTAAAGTCATTTAACACATCACTTCTAACTAATGTTCAAAAACGTGATTATCGTATCTATGAAGATTATTTAGAATTAGAAATAAAACAAAGTAGCAATCAAACATTTAACTATCTATTTACACCTGATGGTTTAATTCATATCTTATCAACGAATTTCTTAGAGTATCGCTTTAATTCTGAAGAGGATGTGGAAAATTATCTTTTTTTATTAAGTGATATACAACGTTATTTAAACAGTGCTATGAAGTATACACACAAGCAAGCACTAACTGGTATTTTTATTTCTGATTTCATCATAGACCAAACCATCGAAACTTGTCACGAATTTATTAATAAGGGTGATGTGCATCCACTTTTACTAAGTTTTGAAGAGAAGATTAGTCACTTGAATCTAAATGAAGATAAAGCTTATCAGTACATTGATGAGAATCGACGAATCATGAATGAAGTGGTTACTCCTGTAATAGATTCCATTACTCTACAACTTAACGAAATGAAAGGAAGCAGTCAATACCAACGGGTTGGTATGGCAAGAATACCAACAGGTAGAGAAGCTTATGCATTAATGGTTCAACAAAGGACAGGACTTAAGGATACACCAATAGATATATTCAATGACTTGAATAAGACAATGGTTACGCTTTTAGCTAAGATGTCTAACTTACTCAATGATAATCCTAACTTATCTCTTGAAGGTAATAAGCTACAGATAGATACAAACCCCGTTCTTCTTTTAAATCAACTTAAATTAAATAGCTCTGACACTTTCCCCAGTATTCCTGAAGTTACTTTCAACGTTGAAATGATGGATGAATCCATGGCCAATGATCGAGTTCTTGCTTATTTTATGCCTCCTCCCATTGATGATATCTATGAAAATGCAATTAAAGTAAACGCTCGCTCATTAAAAGATGATCCCCTACAGTTATATAATACGCTTGCCCACGAAGGATACCCAGGGCATTTGTATCAAAATACTTATTTTATGAATCATTATACAACACCTCTTAGAACTAGCCTTAATTATCTAGGATATGTAGAAGGTTGGGCTAAATTTATCGAAAATGAGATGTTGAACTATATTCCTTTTGATAGTGATAGTTCTCGAGAACTCGCTCAACTGAATGCTAATTATGGTTACTATTTGCAATCAGCCTGTGATTTAGGTGTGAACGATCAAGGCTGGAATATAGATGAATTAGCAAAGTATCTTTCAAATTATGGAGTCAATGATAAGTTGGCTGTCCAACAAATTTATGATAGTGTCATCGCTCATCCCTCTTCGATTTTACCTTATGGAGTTGGTGCTATGAAGATGGAGGAGTTAAAACAAAGAGTTCAATTCCAACTTAAAGACAAGTATATTGCGAAGGAGTTCTATCAAGTTGTTCTTGATTGTGGACCTGCTCCTTTCTTTATTGTTGAAGAGGATATCGATGCTTATCTAAATACAAAATAAGATTCTACGAATTATGTAGAATCTCTTTTCTTATATAAGCTATGGTTGTTTTAATATCTGTTGCAGCTAATTTTTTAAGCATATCATCAATTAAAGCATGCGTTTTTTCATGCATGACATAATTCTTTTTTCCTCTAAGATAATATTCATAGGGAGCCGAATGGGTATACTTTTCTTTTTGATAGATACGTGTTGCAGTCACACGATCACAGAACATTTCCACAACATAACGTGTGGGCATTTCAATACCAACTAAACCATGGCTTGAATGGTCAACCCAATATTCCCAATGGTGGCGATTCTTTCCTTTATGATGTAGCCAACCCAATGAGTATCCCTTTTCTTCTTTCTCTTTATCAATAGGGCTACGATTTCCCTGGAAATAAGTTACTCCAGAGCTAAATTCAACCCACGAATATTTTGAATTATCATGCATTAATCCTTGTTTAATTAAGCCACAACGTATACAAAGCTTCCCAACGCTTATTTTATGTCGAGTGATTGTTGATAAGTGACCAAAAAAATTATTCATGTCGATGAACACCTACGATTTCTTTTAGTTCTTGAAAGCAAACTTGATTACCAGCAATGACACCAATCTCTTTATCATATTTTATTTCATTTGGTGTAATAGCTTCAAGCGTACCTTTCGCATTCTTAACAATGACCTCTCCCGCTGCATAGTCCCATGGGAAAAGACTGGCTTCATAGAACGCATCAACACGTCCACAGGCTACATAACATAAATCTAAAACAGCTGAGCCACTACGACGAACATCACGACCCTTTAAGAAGATTCTTTTTATGACATCAAATGTATGATCAGCAAATTCTTTATGATAAGGTGCTGTTCCTACTAATACTAAAGCTTTATCAAAAGCATGGTTGCTTACTTGGATTACTTCTCCATTTAAGAATGAACCATAACCATTAATTCCTTTAAAGCACTCATTTAGATAAGGATTATATACTACACCAATTATGCCTTTTCCTTTATTTATCAAGGCAATGGATATGCATGAATGTTGATACCCATAAGCATAATTAGTTGTTCCATCAATAGGATCAATAATCCAAGTGTACCCTTCGCCCATTGAAAAGACATCACCTTCTTCAGCAATAAAGGTTGCTCCTTCAATTAATTTTGAACATTCATTAATAATATAACGTTGTGCAGCAATATCCATATTTGTCACAATATTGGCAGCGCCATCTTTTTCACTCACTTCAACATTCATAGGATTATTAATTAATAACCCAGCATTTCTGGCAATAGTTTCTATTTTATCCGCTAATACAACATAATCCATAACGATTCCTCATTTCATTTCGTACATAATTATATCACGTTTTTCATAAATGAAGAAAATGATTAATCTTGAACTATGCGTATTTTCAACTTTCGTGGTAAAATAAGAGCTGTGAGGTGATATTATGTTGAACGATACAATAGCTGCGATATCAACTGCTAACCAAGATGGAGCTATTTCCATTGTACGGTTGAGTGGTGATGATGCTATTTCAATAGTAAACAAATTGTTTTCAAAGGATTTAAACCAAAGTAAAAGTCATTCTATCACATATGGTTTTATCCTTGATCCTATTAATAATGAAGACATTGATGAAGTTCTTGTCAGTGTATTTAAAGCACCTAAAACCTTCACTAGAGAAGATGTCGTAGAGATTAACTGTCATGGTGGCCGATTTGTAACCAAGCAAATTCTACGTTGTTTGTTAGCCTGTGGTGCACGTTTAGCTGAACCAGGAGAATTCACTCGTCGTGCTTTTCTTCATGGACGGATTGACTTAACACAAGCTGAAGCAATTAATGATATTATTCAAGCTAAAAATAAAAGTCATATTTCCGTGGCAGTTAAAGGAATTAAAGGAAGTATTAAAATACTCCTTGAACCATTAATTCAAGATTTATTAGATTTGATTGCTAATATTGAAGTTAACATCGATTATCCTGAATATGATGATGTGGAAGTATTAACTAATGATATCATTCTACCTAAAGCAAAAGTTTGGGTAAAGGATATCGAAACTATTTTAAAGAAGAGTGAAAGTGGTGTCATTGTTCGCGAAGGTATTAAAACAGTGATTGTCGGTAAACCAAATGTCGGGAAAAGTAGTTTGTTGAATGCTTTACTCGAAGAAGAAAAAGCCATTGTTACTAGTATTGCTGGAACTACTCGTGATTTAGTTGAGGGATTTATCCAACTAAACCATGTTATGTTGAATCTTATTGATACTGCTGGTATTAGAGAAACAGAAGATATCGTGGAGAAGATTGGAATTGATCGTTCTCTACAAGCGATTAAACAAGCTCAGTTAGTGATTGTTGTCCTTGATGCATCTAAACCTATTGATGAAGAGGATGAACAGTTATTGTCCCTAACGGCAGATAAAGAACGCCTCATTGTCTACAATAAGAATGACATAGCACCTAACATTGATGGTATTTCCATCAGTGCTGCGCATGGAAATATTCATGAATTAATTAGTGCTATTGAGAAGTTATTTGAGAAACATTTAATTGTGTTAGAGGAGCCTACCTTAAATAACGAACGTCAAATTTCATTGATGAACAAGGCACTATTAAATATGAAACAAGCCATAACTTCATTAGAAGAAGGCAAAGAAATTGATTTAGTTACCATTGATTTACAAGATTGTTATAATCATCTAAAAGAGATATTAGGTGAAGTTTCTCGTGATGATTTGCTTGATACTTTATTTACAAATTTCTGTTTAGGGAAATAGAGGTTCATATGAAAAAAGGAATTATCGATACTCACGCTCATGTTGCTTGTAGCGAATTATTAGATAAAATAGATGAAATCATCCAACATGCTCAAGATAATAATATCATTAAAATTCTTATCATTTGCACCACTCTCACTGAAGCTAAGATAGCTATCACTTTATCAGAGAAAAACCCTCTCTTTGATTGTGCTGTAGGATTTCATCCTGAAGATGCGAATACAATTACGGATAACGATTTAATCAAACTAAAAGAAGTGTTAGCACATCCACGGATGATCGCCCTTGGTGAAATTGGCTTAGATTACTATTGGGTACAAGATAATAAAGAAAAGCAACAAGAACTCTTCATTAAACAAATTGAAATTGCACGCTCTCTTGCTTTACCAATCTTAGTCCATATGCGTGATGCCAGTGCAGATACAGTGAAGATTTTATCTGAGCATAAAATACCTGGTGTTCTTCATTGCTACTCTGGTAGTTTAGAAACATCAAAATTACTCTTAAAACAAGGCTACTATTTATCTTTTGCTGGTCCTATTACTTATAAGAATGCCAAGGAAGCACCAATCACTTGCCTTGAAGCACCACTCGATCGAATCTTTGTGGAAACCGATTCCCCTTACCTAACACCTCATCCTTTTCGTGGTAAGCAAAATGAGCCTGCTTATGTACGTTATACTTTTGACAAGGTGTGTGAAATAAAAGGAATTGAACCGGAAGTTGCGATGACAGCCATGATGGATAACTACCGACGTTTATTTACAAAAACAACATTATAAAGGATCAGCGAACTGACCCTTTTTTTATTCTATTGATATTTTTAAATCATTATACCCTTTATCTAATAAAATACTATTTATATAAATCGCTCTACGTGAATCAGAATCTTTAAGTATCGATTGAATTACTTCATCTTCTAAATATTGCTTTCTGACTTCATCATTGACTGTACCACTAAAATAATATCCATTTAGTAATGACATCACTTGAGCTTGAAGTAATGCTTCTTCATCACCTTCATCAATTCGGTTTAATTCCCGATTATAGGCAGCCATGATATAAAACTTACGAGAGAAATCGCTGAAGGTTAATAATTTCTCATCCCTTAGCCCTTCATTTCTAGCCCAACCTTCAACATCTATTGGTTTAGCCTCATAAACGAATCCCTTAGTTGGATTAAATTCAATATGCCCTAAAGCATGCGCATTAACGGATAACGCACCACTAGCTATATCAACAATTTGTGTTTCTTCATCCTTGATAATATTTTGAAGATGGATATGCCCACTTACAGCTAAAGGAACATCATAGTTTTTCATTAGGTTAAGCAAAGGCTCATTATCTTCTAAACGATACCCATGTTCGAATAGTGGACTATGATAGAATAGATTATGATGCATACCAAACATGACTTTTGCACCTTTATCTTTTGCTTGCTTTAAACTCTCTTCAACCCATTTAATGGTTTGAGGTTTTATCTCTCCCATTGAATAAGCCGGTATCATTTCGCTGTTTAATTCGAAGGGTACTGTATCAATCATAAATACCCACAAATCCTCAGAGATTGCACTCACATAACTTAATGAATTTCTATCAGTCAATATAGCGTCTGAATAACCAAAATCTTGATATATTTCCTTAAACTCTTTCCCACTAATTGAATCCGTTTTCTCCACATTATTCTTTAAGAATTTATAAGAACCAAAATTATTAATATCATGATTCCCATTAATTACTAAGACTTTAATCCCTGCATCTTTTATCTTAGTCAATTTCTTAGCTAACTCGATATGTGATTCTTTCTCACCATTATAAGTGATGTCCCCTGTTAAGAGAATGGCATCCGGTTTAACTGTAATTACTTCCTCCACAAAAGAATCTGTAATTTCTTCGATATAGATCATATTCTTCCCATCGGAACGCATTGTGACTTCTTCAAAGAGTTCTGACCCTTCTTTTAACTGTGGCGCTATGTAGTGTAAATCACTTCCAACTAATAATTTTATATCACTACCCGCTGGTTTTACACGATCATCATAAACAACTTCTTTTCCACATCCACAAAGCAACAAGAAGACTAAACACAATTTTATTTTTTTCATATTTTCACCTTTTAAAAAGTATAACACATTTTTACCTTAACTATGATTAATATCTCTTTTTATGTAAACACTATGTAAAGCATGGAGGTATTTATGAGTAAAAAATTATCTAGTAATTACAATGAGAATATCATTCAAATGAATCGTGCGTTAAAAATACCTAATAGTTTTGATGTTGTGGTTAGACAAATTAAAATCGCTGATAGAAAAGCCGCCTTATACTTTGTCGATGGTTTTGTTAAAGACGACCTCATGGAACGTATTATCCAGTTCTTCATGGGTCTTAAGAAAGAAGATCTTAGTGATATTACACTTAAATCCTTTGATCAAGCTTTTGTCCCCTATGTTGAAGTAAATAGAGAGAGCGACATCTCCACCTTAAGTACACAGGTATTATCAGGAACTATTATTTTAATCTTAGAAGACTTTGATGAAGCTATTGCCATTGATGCAAGAACTTATCCCGTTCGTTCTATCAATGAGCCTGAAGATGATCGAGTGCTTAGAGGTTCTCGGGATGGGTTTGTTGAAACATTAGTCTTTAATACGGCCCTCATTCGTAGAAGAATTCGTGATCCTTATTTAACTATGAAGTTAGTTCAAGTTGGAAGTAAGTCTCATACTGATGTTGTGATCTGTTATTTAAGCAATGAAGTCGATCAAAAATTATTAAAGGTTATCCAAAAAAAAATAGAGTCAATTGATGTGAATAGTTTAACGTTAGCACAGGAAAGCTTGGCAGAATGCTTAATTAAGAAAAATTGGTGGAATCCATTACCAAGAATCCGTTATACAGAGAGACCTGATACAGCTTGTGCAAATATCCTCGAGGGAAAAATAATTGTCATCGTTGATAATTCACCCGCAGTTATGCTTTTACCAACTAGTTTCTTTGATTTCGTTCAAGAAACTAATGATTTTTACTTCCCCCCATTAGTTGGTACATATCTACGCCTTGTTAGAATGGTTGTTTTTATCTTAACCATATTTTTAACACCGGTTTGGTTCTTAATGATTAGTAATCCTGATTTATTTCCCGATTGGTTGAGTTTTATCCAAATTGAAGAGATGAATAAAGTTCCTATTATCATTCAATTATTGATTGTTGAATTCATCATTGATGCCATTAAACTAGCCTCCCTCAATACCCCTAGCTCCCTTTCTGGCTCATTTAGTGTGGTTGGTGCCTTAATACTCGGCGACTTTGCTGTTAAGGCACACTGGTTTGTTCCCGAAGTCTTACTCTATATGTCTTTTGTCGCAGTCGCTAACTTTGTTCAACCAAGTTTTGAATTAGGGTATGCCTTCAAATTATTCCGAATTCTTTTACTAATACTGACAGCCTTCTTTAACCTATGGGGTTTTGTTATTGGTATCTTACTTATGATTATCATTATTGCATGCACTTCAACCATTACTGGACATCAATATCTTTATCCCCTTATTCCTTTTAATGGAACTAAATTCAAGCAGTTATTTTATCGTAGTGCAATATCAAAAAAGAACAGTTAAAAAGCCAAGATTATTCTTGGCTTTCAATTTGGGTAATAATATTAATAACACCAGGTTGAGATTGTACTTTAACCTTATCACCAACCTTTAAGAAAGGCACTAATTGTTCATTCGTAGTTACGAGAACTTTATATACTTTATCTTCGGTATCTTTTAAGTAATAGAAGGTATTGCCTTCAATATTAACAGCAGATACTTCTTTGATTTCAATTAATAATTGCTCAATCGTATTTACATCAATAATATTCATTGAAGAAATATATTGTGCCTTTAAGTAATCTAATCCTTGGCTTTTATCCACAGTCACAACTTGTTGATAATCATCACAATCAATCATGGCATACATCTTAACTAGCCCTGCATCATCTTTTAATGATACCAAGTACGTAGGTCTACCAGAAACACTAATCAATAATGGGAATGTTGAACGATACCCAAGATGTTGAACCTTCCCTTCAGCAGAACGCATAGCTGAAGATTCCTCAGCGCCCGCTGACATAATTTTCTTTGCTTCATGAGTACGTTGGTTAATCAGTACAAAACCTATATTTGATTCGTCACTATTGACTGAAGTAATTCCTGTGTATAACCAAATATCATCATCTAATTCAATGTAGTTATAGCCACTTGTTGTCATATAAACATCTCTTTGACCGAAGTGTGAATTCCAGAAACCATGGATATAGGATCCAGCTTGATCAACTTCTTGAATAATTAATTCTGATGGATAAACACGATCAATCCATTCTGGTATTGAACCAGCATCATATTTAACCATTTCACCATTGATAGCATTCATAACAATAACACCACTAACTGCTGGTTTTTGGTTTACTCCTTTATAATTAATAGTTGATGTAATCCAATAAGGAATTCCTTCATCATCAATTTCGAAGTTTGTTTCACCAAATATTTCTGTTGGATAAGAGAACCGAATATGACGATCACGGTCATAGTTAAACATAGCTTCTACACTATATTGCATTCCATCTAAACCAAGTGATTCTAATTTAACTAATTCAGATTTTCCAGTTGTAGCATTTACTGTAATGTACGCAGGTATTCCATCTGCTTTATTCGTAAAGTACTTAATAATTCCATTGTAATCAAGTGGAGTTACACGTACTATTTCATCTTTAAATGAAATTTGTGAATAATTGTCAGCGACCTCAAACTGTGAAATCAATTCAGGTAATTGACCTAAGGTCCGATCTCCTAACACCAATGTTGAGTCTCTATCGACAATAGCTGTTTTACTAAAGTCAACTTCATGTACATCAGCAAAGGATGTTTCTTCAAAAACAATACGTTGTGAATATTCATTAGCATTGAATATAGCAGAGCTAATAATTGATAGAATTGCCACACCGGCAACACTCAGCCCATAGAAAGCATAGAGAAATTTAGATACTCCCTTAACCTTTCCTTGACCATCTTTTGCTTGAACAGCAAGGAATAAAGGTATTGAACATCCCCATATCCAAATCCAAAATGTATAGGTTGTTGGATTAATGGGAGGTAAAAAAACATAGAAAGTTACTGCCAGTAATACAACCGTTGTGATTGCACCACTTATTAATAGATTCATTTTTTTCATTTTTATTTCATTCTCCTCTTTTGTAAGAGTAGTATAACACATTATACATATATATATCATGACTTTATTGTCATAAGAAAAACCATATCCAATTAAGAATCACTTGGATATGGTTTATTGATTGGTATTAATTCTCCAATATTTATCTGTTGTTTAAAATAATCAACGGATAAATTCTGAGAAGCAATTGTAATATCTTTCAATATCTTAGTGCCATTATATGAAGTTGTATAGGTTGAACTTTTATACCATTTCCCTTCAATATAAACAGCTTTAGCAGCCCATCCTACTTCAGATGTAGAAGCAAATAAAATAACATCCTTTTGGTTAGACTGCAATACTTTGGGTCTGATATAAAGAACATCATTTGGTTTGGTTGAAATATTAACTGAAGTATCAAACAAATCCTTGTTCAATAAAGGATATTCTCCTCCAAAAAATTTCTTTATAATAGGAATAATATTTTCATCTTTATATAAATTAGCAGCAATCCAAGGTTTGTCTCTTACATAATCGAAAGCATCAGCTCCATAAGCGTTTTTCAAACAAGCTTTTATATCAGCCTCTTCTTCATTGGCAAGACAAGCATCGATACTTTTATAGATACCATTTACTATCTCATTATACATTTTGCTTTCTTCACTAATTGCATCATCATCATGTTTACTACATTGTACACGTATAAGGCTTATATTAATCGTCGATTCATCTTCAATACTATAGACTCCATCCTTTGAACAATGAACCTGCTTTGTCATCTCTTCTAACACAGATGTTTGAATGGCTTCAAGTCGCTGATATCCTTGTTCATTATCACCATATAAATTATCATGCATTTTGCGATTATCTCTTTGAATTGCATATTCGTATTTCAATAAAATAGCTTCTTTATTACTCTGGCATTGAACCGTTCCCGCTTCTGGAATATATTGCAGGAAGTTAGGTATGATAATCAAAGCAAGAATACTTAAAATAGCCATTGTGGCAATTAACTCCATAAGAGTAAATCCTTTTCTTTTCATCCTATCACTCCTTTCATAATATTGTAGCATAACAAGCAGCTTATTTATAGGCTTTTATCATCTAATTGAATGATTATTTATTTTTTAATATAATTAATATAAAACTTTTATTTATATTAATTAGCTATTGATATTAGGTTCTAAATTGTAATACTTTTTCATTATGTAAATATCCCCTGAAATCTTGACTTTAACTTGTGAAAAGAATAATATATAAGAGAGCTACCACTCTTTTTTATTATTAAGAGATGGCAAATAGCATTTCTTCTATCATGGATAGAAGAGAAAGGAGAGCATTTTAAACATGATTTATTCAAAAGAAGTAGAACACATGTGCACAGTTAAAGCTGGTGCAAGTCATGGTTGTGCCCCTATTCCTCAAGAAGGAAAATGGGTAAACTCCCGCGAAATTAAAGATATTTCCGGATTGACTCACGGTATTGGATGGTGTGCGCCTCAACAAGGAGCATGTAAATTAACGCTTAACGTTAAAGAGGGTATTATTGAAGAAGCCTTAATTGAAACACTAGGTTGTTCAGGTATGACTCATTCAGCAGCTATGGCTTCAGAAGCTCTAGTTGGTAAAACATTGCTTGAAGCATTAAATACTGACTTAGTTTGTGATGCAATTAATACTGCAATGAGAGAATTATTCTTACAAATCGCTTATGGGCGTACTCAATCAGCTTTCTCTGATGGAGGATTACCTATTGGTGCTGGTTTAGAAGACCTTGGAAAAGGACTTCGTTCTCAAATAGGTACTTGTTATGCAACTAAATTGAAAGGTCCTCGTTACCTTGAACTTACTGAAGGTTACATCACTCAAGTTGCTCTTGATGCTGATGGTGAAATTATCGGTTATGAATATGTTAACATGGGTAAATTCATGGAAAGCATCAAATCTGGTGTTGATCCTGTTGAAGCTATCAACAAAGCTAAAGGAACTTACGGACGCTTTGCTGAAGGTGTTAAACACATCGACCCAAGAAAGGAATAGGAGGAAAGATTATGTCATTATTTGAAAGTTATGAAAGAAGAATTGACAATATTAACAAAGTATTAAACTCTTATGGTATTTCCTCTATTGAAGAAGCAAAGAAACTTTGTGATGATTTAGGTGTAGATGTCTATAACCTTGTTAAAGAAATTCAAACAATTTGTTTTGAAAATGCATGTTGGGCTTATATTGTTGGAGCTGCAATTGCTATCAAGAAACAAGATAAAACAGCTGCCGATGTAGCAAAATCGCTTGGAGAAGGTTTACAAGCTTTCTGTATCCTAGGTTCTGTTGCTGATGATCGTAAAGTTGGTTTAGGTCATGGAAACTTAGCAGCAATGTTGCTAAGTGATGAAACAAAATGTTTCGCATTCCTTGCTGGACATGAATCATTTGCTGCTGCTGAGGGAGCTATCGGTATTGCTCGTTCTGCTAATAAAGTTAGATCTACTCCATTAAAGGTTATTCTTAATGGTTTAGGAAAAGACGCTGCAAAAATTATATCTCGTATTAATGGATTTACTTATGTTGAAACACAATTTGATTACTATACAAGTGAGTTAAAAGTATTATCAACAAAAGCATACTCTGATGGAGAACGTGCATTAGTTAACTGTTATGGATCTGATGATGTTCGTGAAGGTGTTGCGATTATGCACGCTGAACATGTTGATGTTTCAATTACAGGTAACTCTACAAACCCAACTAGATTCCAACACCCTGTTGCTGGTACATACAAAAAAGAATGTATCGAACAAGGTAAGAAGTATTTCTCAGTAGCATCTGGTGGTGGTACAGGACGTACTCTTCACCCAGATAACATGGCTGCTGGTCCTGCTTCTTATGGTATGACTGATACTATGGGCCGTATGCACTCTGATGCACAATTCGCTGGTTCATCTTCTGTTCCTGCTCACGTAGAAATGATGGGATTAATCGGTATGGGTAATAACCCAATGGTTGGAGCAAGTGTTGCTGTTGCCGTTGCTATTTCTCAAGCGTTAAAAAAATAAATTCAATGTGAACTGACTGAAACATGTCAGTTTTTTATTAAATTCTATGATATAATTGAAACAACAAAAGGAGGGATATCAATGAGTTTACTGAAACAATTTAAATCTGCCGTTTTATCCCTTTTATTGATCATCTCGCTTACTCCATTGACAATTAAAGCCGCTACAAACTGGGTTGAAGTTAATGGACAGTGGCGAATCCAAAATGCTGACGGAAGCTATACTAAAGGGTGGTATAAAGATCAAAGTTATAATGTTTGGTATTTCCTAGATTATAAAACAGGTGATATGAAAACGGGTTGGATTGCTGCTGATAGCACACACTGGTATTATTTAAGTACAAATGGTATTATGCAAACTGGTCTATTCAAGATACAAAATGATGAGTTTTATTTTGAAACAAATGGTCATTATGCTGGTTCAATGCGTACAGGTGATTTTACTACAACTGATATGCGTTATGTAACTAATCAAAGTGGTAAAGTCGTCAAAAAAGAACCTCTTGTAAAGGAGATTATTAATCAACCTGATGGATGGTTTAAAGAGAATAATCAATGGTATTATATTGTCGATAAGCATAAACTAACAGGCTGGTATTTCATTGATAATAAAGAGTACTATTTCCTGAAGAGCGGCGTTGCTGCCGAGGGAGAAATAACTTTTGAAAATCAAATTGCTGTTTTCAGTAAAGGTAAGTTAATTACTCGTCGTTATATTAAGAATCAAAATTATACGCCCGAAGAACTACAGAAAATTAAAACAACTATTTTTAAAAAAGTGAATACTGAGCGTGTTGAAAATGGACTACCTGAACTTACTCTATTAACTGGTGATATTGCTAATCAATCAGATATAAGGGCGAAAGAAATCAGTACTAAATTTGAACATATTCGCCCAGATGGTCGTTTACTCAATAGTATATGTAGTGACGTGAATGCTACTTGTATCGTTGGTGAGAATATCGCTTATGGATATCGTACAGCCAATGAAGTAATGAGATCATGGCTTGCTTCAAAAGCACATAAGGCTAATATTTTGAATAAAGATTATCAATCAATGAGTATTGGTATATATGAAGATAAGGGTGTTTATTATTGGGTTCAAGATTTCTTTATCGATTTCAAAGTAAAATAGGACTTATACGAAATGTATAAATCCTATTTTTTTACGTTATAGAAACATCATTCTTTGTTATGACAAATGACTTGCCAGCTGATATCATATTTATCCACGATGGATGCAAACATAGCAGCAAAATTCTGTGGTCCCACTTCTATTAAGACCTTCCCATCTTCACTTAAGCAATGGGCTATGTGAAGTACTTCCTGTGTACTATCACATTCCACTACGAGCGAAATGCGGTGTCCTTGTGTTTTTTCTTGTAAGCCATCACTCATATTAATCTTAGAACCTTTAATCAGCATCTCACAAAACATAACTTGATTCAAAGTGATTATATCGAGTAGATCTTTGTTATCAAGATTCGCATCCTTAAAGGTTAATATTTTTATCTCACTAACATCGAATACCTCTTTATAGAATTCTATGGCTTCTTTACAATTTCCATTAAAGTTTAAATAGGGTGTAACCATTACTTTACCGCCTTTCATATGATTCTAGTATGGTTTATTTAAGCTTCTTATACTAAAAATCCCTCACTAATTAATGAGGGATCTGTTACTTATTTTGTATGTGCTTTATTTGTTGTCCGCAATATTCATTAAGCTTGTGGTTTAGCGATTAAGAAAACCATATCATTCAACTCTGCTTCTTCAAAGAAATCGTAGAAAGTAAAGTTATAGTAAAATCTTTCGGCAGGATATACGCCATAACCATCTTGATTATGATCAGTAGTATCATAAGAATCAGCAACAATAATTACATCATCTTGTTCTGTTTCTGTACCCATATCATCATATCCAATGATTACTTGCCAGTGTCCTCCCCAGTCATTCCATCCAACCATAATTGGAGTATCTTCACCAAGTGTTTCCTTGATGAAATCAAAAGTGAAATATTCACTTACGTCACCTTCAACATCGAATGTCGACATTAAATCAAATCCACCAACACCTTCAAATACTTCAATTAACTGACGCAAACTGGTTGCTTCTGGTGTTAATTTATTTGAACGGAATTCTGCCAGTGTTTTTTCATTATACTCACCTAATGAATCATACCAATTCAGTACCATTAATCCGCTGGTTACACCGCATGACCATTCACTACTCTGTTGAAGAGTCTTAAAGTTTGATAGAATTGTTAAAGTTTCATTTGATTTCATGTTGTAGAAATCTAACGTGTTGAAGTAAGGTGAATCTTTATGATCTCCTTGACGTTCTACACTATCTGCGCCATCTTCTTCGCTGATATTGGCAGTGTGTTCAATTTTCATTTCATCGGTGTAGTTTCCACCGTTAACAGGTTCACTTGGTTTTTGTGTTGCAGCTGTCTTACAGCCAGCAAGTACCAAGCTCATTAAAAAGGTTAATACAATTAGTTTTTTCATTTTTTCTCCTCTTTCTAAAAAAATCAATTGTATCTGTAATTTTTAACATATTCGCCTTTTATTGTTTTATTTATAATTGAATTGGGACTGGGCTTTTGCCTTCCTCTTTGCTCGCTTTTTATTTATCCAATTTTCCGGTCGTTCTTTGAGTCTATATAGTATCGAGAACCGTACTTTTATTACTCTCATGTTGTTTTATACAGATACTGCGCTTTTTCTCGCAATTCTGTAGGGGATACCCCTACGCTATAAAATTTTGAACCTGCTTTTAGGTTCCAACGTGAGCGATATGTTTTCACATATCTCATGCGGACAAACCATGCACGAAAAAAAGTATACCATAACTCGCTATCTTTGCAAGAAAATATTGGAAATATCGTAGTTCATGAGATAATTGACAGTTTTATATTTATAGATATTTATTGTAAATAGTGTTATAGTTTATTTGGATATAAGACTATATTCTTGAAAGGTGGGGTCAATAATGGGCATCCTATTATCGATACTTTTTGTCTTTGTAGCTATCAGTATTTTTCAGATAAATGGCTACTTATACAAGATATTAAAGGAATTGAAGGAAATTAAATTATCTTTAGTTGTTGAAAAAGAAATTCCTACTAACGAAGAATAAATGAAAGGGAGACCCGTACGGATTTCCCTTTTTACTTTAGAATAAACCTTTAATATTTCCTAATTCATCGACATCCATGTCTAAGGCTGCTGGATGTTTAGGAAGTCCTGGCATCGTCATAACATTCCCAGTTAGAGCAACTATGAAACCTGCTCCAATTGATGGTCTTAATTCACGAACTGTAATGGTAAAACCAGTGGGTGCTCCATAAATCTTATCATTGTCTGTGAGTGAAGTAGGGCATTTAGCCATACAGATAGGAAGTTTATTCCATCCTTTTTGATTATAGACTTCAATTTGTGCTTTTGCTTCATCACTAAATTCAACATTACCTGCTCCATATACTTTTGTAGCAATTGTTTTGATTTTATCTTCAATTGAATCTTCTACTTTATATAATGGTGCATAATCATTCCTCATTTCACAAATACCAACAACTTTCTTCGCTAAGTCAATCGCACCATCGCCACCTTTTGCCCATACTTGGCTTAATGACATTGGATGATTATGTTGGATACACCACTCTTGAAGTGCATTAACTTCATTAGGTGTGTCAGTAGCGAATTCGTTGATAGCTACGATATAAGGCAGTTTAAATTGTTGGATTGTATCAATATGCTTAGCTAAATTAGAACATCCTTCTAACATCGCTTCTACATTTTCAGTTTTTAAATCTTCATAAGCAACTCCACCATGCTGTTTTAGAGCTCTAATCGTAGCCACTAATACAACAGCACTTGGATGTAAGTTACCAAATCGGCATTTGATATCAAGGAACTTTTCTGCTCCTAAATCAGCACCAAAACCAGCCTCAGTTACAACATAATCACCGAGTTTTAGAGCCATCTTTGTAGCAAGAATAGAATTACATCCATGAGCAATATTAGCGAAAGGTCCACCATGAACAATCGCTGGATTATTTTCTAGTGTTTGAACAAGATTTGGTTTAATCGCATCCTTCATAACCATGGCTAAAGCACCTTCAATTTTTAGGTCTTTAACATAAACAGGTTGATGATCCATATTATATCCAATCAACATTTCAGATAAGCGACGCTTTAAATCCATCAGAGATGTAGCTAAACATAAGACAGCCATAACTTCAGAAGCAACGGTGATATTGAATCCATCCATTCTTTCAACACCATTTGATTTAGGTCCTAAACCCACTTCAATGCGGCGTAGTGAGCGATCATTCATGTCTAGGCAACGTTTCCAAGTGATATTTGTGATGTCTAGATTCAATTCATTTCCTTGGTGAATGTGATTGTCGATACAAGCGCTAATCAAGTTATTGGCTGTCGTAATCGCATGCATATCACCTGTAAAGTGTAGATTTAAATCCTCCATGGGTACAACTTGAGCATAGCCTCCGCCAGCTGCTCCACCTTTCAATCCAAAGACAGGACCTAATGATGGTTCACGTAAGGCAATAACACATTTTTTACCAATTTTATTTAGTCCATCACCCAAACCTACCGTCGTTGTCGATTTCCCTTCACCCGCTTTCGTTGGGTTAATGGCTGTAACAAGAATTAATTTTCCATCACTCTTGTCATGATTATCAACTAGAATATCTAAACTTAATTTAGCTTTATACTTACCATAATATTCAATCTTATCTTCGCTAATATTCACTTTATTAGCAACTTTTAAAATAGGCAATAAGGTTGCTTCTTGTGCAATTTCTAAATCTGATTTAAACATAAAGTTCACCCCTTTGTTAGTTCATATCTTTTTTACCGATATCATTTCGATAAAATAAAGCATCACTCTTAATCTTCTTCACATCTTGATAGGCTTTCTCATAAGCTTCTTCTAAGGTATTCCCTTTTGCGACAACGATTAGAACGCGCCCTCCATCAGTAACTAATTGATTATTAATACGCTTCGTTCCCATATGGAATACACTTGATTCAACTGCTTCAATATTCTCTATCACAGCACCTTTTGTCGATGACTCAGGATAGTTCGTACTTGCTAGTACAACGCCTAAACTTACTTGGTTATCCCATACTAGAGGTGTTTCTATCCCTTCTAGAATGTTTAAGATGACTTCAACAAAATCAGTTTGTAATCTTGGTAGAATAACCTCTGCTTCAGGATCACCGAAGCGAGCATTAAATTCAATTGTTTTAATTCCTTGTTCAGTAAGCATTAACCCACCATATAAGAAACCAGTAAATGGACATCCTTCAGCAACCATTGCTTTTGCCATTGGTTTCATGACTAACTCCATCGCTTCATCAACAATTTCTTTTGTGATTTTCTTAACCGGTGAATAAACACCCATTCCTCCAGTATTAGGACCAGTATCTCCATCATAGGCACATTTATGATCTTGAGCAATTTCCATTGGAATGACCCTTTCATTATGAACAAAACTCATTAATGAAAATTCAAATCCGACTAAGCATTCTTCAATAACTACTTTATTATTCTCAATATCAAAGGCAATCCTAAGTGCATCAATTGCTTCCTCAATACTCATTGCTACCGTTACACCTTTTCCAGCTTTTAATCCATCTTCTTTAATTACAATCGGTGCTCCTTGTTTTAAAACATAGATTCGTGCTTCTTCAAAATTATAGAAGGTTTCATAAGCCGCAGTTGGCACTTGATATTTAGCCATCATCTTTTTAGCGAAATCTTTACTTGATTCTACTTGAGCCGCTTTTTGATTAGGACCAAATATCTTTAATCCAGCTTTATCAAAAGCATCAACCACGCCAAGTGATAATGAACTTTCAGGTCCTACAATCGTTAAGTCAATCGCTTTTTCTTTTGCGAAGCTCACTAATCCTTGAATATCGTCATCTTGAATGTCCACTCTTTGAGCTAAGTCTTCCATTCCGACATTTCCTGGTGCTGCATATATTTTATCAACTTTAGCACTTCTTGAACATGCCTCAACTAACGCGTGTTCTCGACCACCTTTTCCGATAACTAATATTTTCATAAATCTCCTTCCTTGTTTAATAAGGATCTAATCTTTTATAGTAAGAGATTTGAGTCTTATTTCTACAATTTGTACATCTTTATTTTACTTTATTTGTGGCCTTTTTTCAATGGTTTAAAAAAAATGCGTCAGTTCATGCACGCATTGCTCTTAATTATTAAATACTTCTTAATAGATCGATGATTTTTGTCTTATCTTTTGTTTTATCATCGACATATTTTATTACTCTTGCCGGTATTCCTGCAACTACTTGATTTGCTTCAACATGATGAACAACAATAGCTCCAGCAGCGATAACTGCACCACTTTCAATACGTATTCCTTCTAATATAACTGCATTAGCGCCTACGATAACATCATCAGCAATGTTCACAGGAACAGCATTAAAGGGTTCTATAACACCTGCAATCACCGCATTAGCTCCAATATGGCATCGTTTACCAATCATTGCTCTTCCACCTATAACCGCGCCCATATCAATCATTGTTTTTTCACCAATACTCACGCCTATATTAAGGATAGCTCCCATCATGATTATGGCTTGATCTCCTATTTCAACTCCAGTTCTTATAATAGCTCCAGGTTCAATACGAGCATTTATGTTTTTAATATCTAGTAAAGGTAGTGCTGAATTACGCTGTTCACATTCAATTTGGATATCCTCAATATCCTTTGAGTATTGATTTAATTCATCTTTCACATCTTCCCAGTCAGCAAAGTAAATTTGAGTTTCATTTCCAAAATTGCGTGTATGCCTTAATTCAATCTTTTTCTTACTCTTTAAGTATATTTTAACGGGTGTTTTTTTCTTATTATCATGAATTAGTCTTATGATTTCTTCTGCTTCCATAGTCCCTCCGGCTCAAAGAGTACATCTTCCATTGTATAATAACCCTCTGTCTTTTTAATAATAAATTTCATTGCTTGAAAGGCTCCCTTTATATAAATACGTTTACTTGATGATGAATGTTCAATACTGATATTTTCATCATCACCAAGATAGAGAATACGATGATCTCCGGCAATGCTTCCCCCCCGAATTGAATGGACACCTATTTCATTTTTTATCCGTAGACTTTCACCAATTCGATCATATATTTCATTAATGTCCCTTGTTTTTCTTATGCTATCTAAGAGTAGACTCACTGTTCCACTTGGAGCATCTTTTTTAAGAGCATGATGACTCTCTATAATTTCAATATCAAAGTTACTTAATATGGGTGTTACTAATTCCAGTATTTTTTTAATGAGTGCTATTCCAAGTGAAAAGTTTGCTCCTTGAAGAATAGCAATTTCTTTTCCAGCTTTTTTGATATTCAATAGTTGCTCTTTTGAATACCCTGTTGTTCCTAAGACTAAAGGAATGTGATACTTTAAACCATACTCTAAGATACCTTCTAGATTATCTGGATGGGAAAAGTCAACCAATACATCAACATGTGCCATTGATTGGTTATATATAAAATGAGCCATCATAAAAGCTATTTCTATTTCAGGATCTTTTAAAGCCATCTCATAAAACATTTTCCCCATCTGCCCCTGACCAACTAAAATGACTCTCATTCTTCAATATTTCCTGTAAACACACATTTGGATTTCCCAATTAATATAGCTTGTTCATCTTCAATGCGTACAATTAGTTTATCTAATCCAACATCTATTTCTACATTACTATCGCTTAAATGGTAACGATTAGCTATTAATGCACAGGCTACTGCGCCACTTCCACATGCCTGAGTTATGCCAACACCTCGCTCATAGGTAATTAATCGCATTTGATGTTCATTGATGAGCTCAACAATATTCACATTTGTTTTTTTAGTAAAGTATGGATGATTACATATTGCTTTACCTATTTTTTCGACATTAACATTTTTAAGTTTATTAACAAATAAGACAGTATGAATTGTTCCTATAAATACAGAACTTACTTTAACGGGCACATTATCGGCAATAAGATGCTCATTTAAAAACACGTCTTGTTTAACATGCATTGCTAATGCTTTTGTTGAATAGTTAGGTTTACCAAAATTGACTTCACAAATAAAGGGTTCAATCTTCACTATCTTAACTTGCATAATTCCTGCTAATGTTATCACTTCAATTTCTCTTTGACTAATTAATCCATGATCATAACAATAATGCGTAAAGCATCGAATTCCATTTCCACACATAGTAGCAACACTTCCATCGCTATTATAATAAATCATTTCCAATGGATTTTCTCTTACGATAATTAATCCATCTGCTCCTATACCCATATGTCGATGACATACTGTTTTAGCTAGTTCTCGATAGTCTTTTTTAATTAATTGATGCTCATTAATCACAATAAAATCATTTCCACATCCATGATACTTAGAAAAATTCATAATATCCCTCACTTACTCGCTTTTCATAAAAATAGTTTCTCATAGATAGTTTATTAAATTTGTCGAAGATTGATACCAAACATCATATAAAAAACAACCTAGTTTTTACTAGAGTTTCTTGTAGGGTGTCTTTGACATTCTTTACATATTCCTTTAATAGAATCTCTTGATCTTGAAGAATTCCTTCTGTTTTTTTTAAATCATAACGTGAACCTGTTTTCCCAAAGGGAATGGAAGCAATTAATTCATTCTCTACTATTTTATTTACTATATTAAGTATCTTGCTTATTAGAAATTCAATATGCTATACTATTATTCAATAGAGGTGAACTAATGACTTGTTTATCTAAGTATAAAATTGATTGTGAAAAGTGCTCTGGTTTATGCTGTGTTGCTCTTTTTTTCTCTAAAAGTGATGGTTTCCCCCATGATAAAATAGCTGGTAAACCCTGCCAACATTTATTATCAGATTATCGTTGTGAGGTTCATCATGAATTAAATCATCGCCAGTTAAAAGGATGCCTTTCCTATGATTGTCTCGGTGCTGGTCAAATCACGACTCACTTATATGCTATTGATGATTGGCATAATCCAAAAATAAGAGAAGAAATATTCAATGTTTTTATGATTGTATATCATATCCAACAATCTACCTATTATCTTGATGAATGTTTACAAATACCTGAGGCTAGTCTGTATATAGAAGAAGGGCATCGTTTACTGAATATCAAGGATAATATCTTATCAAGTAAAGAATTTGTTTACTTTGATGTAGTTAATTATCGTAAGTCCATTAACCATATCCTTAAATCAGTAATTAGTAAGATAACCAACAAACATTATACCGATATTGTCGGTAAGAATTTTAGTGGAAAGAATTTAGATAAGACTGATTTTAGTATGAGTTTACTCATTGGCGCTAATTTAGAGGGATGTTCACTAGTTAACGCTTGTTTTCTTGGGACTGATATGCGTGATGTTCATATTAAAAACACTGATTTAAGTCAGTGTCATTTTCTTACTCAAGCACAAATAAATAGTGCTATTGGTAATCAAAGTACAATTCTACCTCATCACTTATCCATGCCTAGTTCCTACTCTTTTCAAGCTTCTGTATCATCAAAGTAATTCGTTTGACACCTTCTTGAAGTCTTTGATCACCTAGACAATAAGATACTCGAATCCCTTTATCATCATGAAAAATAATGCCTGGTACACTAATTACATGGTAATCATTGAGTAACATGTTTGAGAAGCTAGTTGAATCCATATAATATTTTTCAATCTTAATAAACAGATAAAAAGCTCCTTTAGGTTCCACAAACTCGATATCATTTTTACTAAGTTCTTCCATGATATATCTTCTTTTATCAATGATGATTGGATAATTATTTTCATTGTCATCCAAGGCCATCATTGCACCTACTTGGACAAAGGTATTCACACATGAAACTAAACTTTGGTGAACTTTTATGAAAGTATCCATGAGTTTATTATCTACCATTAAATATCCTAATCTAAAACCACTCATAGCGTACGTCTTAGAAAAGCTATGGATAATTATTAATTGTTCTTTCATCTTTGATAATTCGTTAAAGGTTTGTATTTCATCACACAACTTATCATAAACTAAGTCAAGAATAATAAAAAGCTTTGCTTCTTTTGCTATCTTAGCTACAATCTGTAAAGATTTTGAATTCATAATACACCCTGTTGGATTATTTGGTGAAGTAATAATGATGGCTTTACTTTTAGAAGTGAGTTTGCTTTTTAAATTGACTTCATCAATTTGATATTCTTCATCACACTCAAAAGGAATACAAATTCCATGAGCAAGTTTTATCATGTTCTCATAGCCACTATAGGCAGGTATCGGTATTAACACTTCATCCTCCTTTTCAAGGATACTAAGTAATGAACAAGTAATCGCTTCACTTGCACCTTGTGTTATGAGGATTTCACTAGGCTCATAGTGAAGACTTTTACTTTGATTTTCATATTCTGCTAGTTTTACTCTTAACGGATATAACCCTTGATTTGATGTATAACGTGTTTCATTGTTGTTAAGGGCATCGACGGTTGCCTTAATTATACTTCTTGGTGTATTAAAGTGTACCTCACCTAAACTCATATCAATACAATCATCAAGTTGACTTGCCATTTCATGATAGACTCTTATTCCACTCTTTACACAATCTATTGCTTTTTTATTTAATCGTTCTTTCATTGTTTCACCTAGTACGTAGTTTATGCAAATTTGCGCCTATTTATAGGTGATTTTGATGAAATTGATAGGCATAATTCATAAATTCATGATATAATGCGTTGGCATGATAAATGAGAAAGAGAGATTATTATGATAGAAACTAATAATGTAAGTGTAAGATTCGGATCAAGAACCTTATTTGATAAAGTGAATTTAAAATTTACTAATGGAAATTGTTATGGATTAATCGGTGCTAATGGTGCTGGGAAATCAACCTTTTTAAAGGTTTTAAGTGGCGAATTGGAACCTGATACAGGTAATGTTTCAATCGCTCAAAATGAAACCTTATTTACTTTAAAACAAGATCATTATGCTTTTGATGAATTCACTGTTCTTGAAACAGTTATGATGGGCGATAAACGCTTATATGACATCATGAAAGAAAAAGATGAGTTATATGCTAAGCCTGATTTTAATGAAGAAGATGGAGTTCGTGCTGGTGTCTTAGAAGGACAGTTTGCTGAACTTGATGGATGGAATGCCGAAAGTCGCGCAGCTTCATTACTAAATGGATTAGGTATTGAAACAGAGTCCCATGATCAATTAATGAGCGAACTTGGTGGTAATGAAAAAGTTAAAATATTATTAACTCAAGCTCTTTTTGGTAATCCTGATACTTTATTACTCGATGAACCTACTAACCACTTAGATATTAAAGCAATTGCTTGGTTGGAGCATTTCCTAATTAACTATGATAAAACTATTATTGTTGTATCCCATGACCGTCATTTCTTAAATAAGGTATGTACTCATATTGCTGATGTTGATTATGGTAAAATTAAAATATTCGCAGGTAACTATGATTTCTGGGTTGAATCAAGTGCTTTAATTGAAAAACAATTGAAAGATGTAAACCGTAAGAAAGAAGAAAAAGTAAAAGAATTAGAAGACTTCATTGCTCGTTTTAGTGCCAATGCTTCTAAATCAAAACAAGCGACTTCACGTAAGAAATCACTTGATAAGATTGTTATTGATGACTTAAAACCAAGTACTAGAAAATATCCATTTATAGACTTCAAACCAGCCAAAGAATCAGGTAAGAGTATTCTCTTCGTAGAAAATCTTAGTAAAGAGGTTGCTGGCGTTCAAGTATTAAATAAGATTTCATTTAATGTTATGCGTGGAGATAAAATTGCCTTATTAGGTGATCCATTACTAACAACGATGTTCTTAAATTGTCTAATGAAAGAAGAAGAATACACAGGTGAAGTTCAATTTGGTCAAAGTGTTAGTTTAAGTTATATGCTAAACGTTAATGCCTCTTTCTTCACTGAAGACTTGCGTATTGTTGATTGGTTAGAAAGTTATAGTGATATTGATGAAATGGGTTTCATTTGC
>F144_Wood_Sandpiper__coassemble_1_pt1 | contig 109948 bp, 104 predicted proteins | sample F144_Wood_Sandpiper__metabat2_low_PE_003 | metagenome-assembled genome bin F144_Wood_Sandpiper
CTGAAGCTATTATTAAGCAAGTGAAAGCATAGAAGAGCTGAAAAGCTCTTTTTTAGAAATGGGGAACTATGAATCGAATTGAAAAAGCTGTGCAAAACAAGCAAAATGGATATAACTGTGCTCAGTCGGTTGTTTGTGCCTATGCACAAATGTTTAATATGAGTGAAGAAGATGCTTATCGAATCTCAGAGGGATTTGGAAGTGGTATGGGAGGCCTACAATTAACCTGTGGCGCCGTTACAGGAATGATGATGGTTATAGGCCTTATGAACTCGAATGCAGTGCTAGGGGACAAGGAAACACGCCCAAGTACCTACAAGCTAATCAGAGAAGCAGTGGCTTCCTTTGAAGAACTAAATCAATCAAGTGAATGTAAAGTACTACTAAATAGTGAACGTGTAAAACTTCGTTCATGTAGCGGGTGTGTTGAAGATTGTGCCATCTACCTTGAAAAGTTAATTCATGAAAGTGTGCCTAATATAGAAACAATTAATAGTTAATGTAGCCATATTGAATACATTTGTCTTTTGTATATGATAACGTTTTCAAACGATTGCAAATTATAAAAAACTTGTTTAAAATAAACATAAAGAAAGATAAGAGGATATGAATATGAAAGCAGTAGTAAGCGTATTAGGAAAAGATAGCGTTGGAATCTTAGCCAAAGTATCTGGAGAATGTGCAAAAGTAAATGCCAATGTATTAGAAGTAAGCCAAAACATTATGCAAGAAATGTTCGCAATGATCATGATGGTAGATGTTTCTAATCTAAACTGTGAATTCAAAAGTTTTGTTGACGAAATGAATGATTATGGAGACAAAAACAATTTAAAGATTCACGTTATGCATGAAGATATATTCAACTCCATGCATAAAATTTAAGGAGATAACTTATGTTAAATGCCAATGATATTCTTCAAACAATTAAAATGATTGATGAGGAAGATTTAGATATACGTACAATCACAATGGGTATTTCATTACTTGATTGTGCCGATGCAGATATTGATAAATCTTGCGATAAAGTTTTCAATAAAATTACAAGACTAGCCAAAGATCTAGTGAAGACAGGAAATGATATTGAAAAAGAATATGGAATTCCTGTTATCAACAAAAGAATCTCAGTAACACCCATTGCCATGTTAGTCGCAGTCAGTGGTGGAGATCCTGTGAAATATGCTCACGTGCTAGAAAAATGCGCGCAAACCGTAGGAGTCAACTTCATTGGAGGTTTCTCAGCTCTTGTACAAAAAGGATTCTCAGCAGGAGACTTAGAGCTAATTAACGCAATTCCAAGAGCCTTAAGTGAAACTGAACACGTTTGTGCTTCAGTAAATATTGGTTCAACCAAAGCCGGTATCAATATGGATGCCGTTAAATTAATGGGCGAAAAAGTAGTAGAAGCAGCTGAATTAACTAAAGATAGAGACTGTATTGGAGCCGCGAAGTTAGTTGTATTCTGTAATGCACCCGAAGATAACCCATTCATGGCAGGAGCCTTCCATGGAGTCGGAGAAGCCGATGTTGTTATCAATGTTGGTGTATCAGGACCAGGAGTTGTTCGTGCAGCCTTAGCGAAAGCACCTAAAGATTTACCAATGCATGAATTAGCCGACATTATTAAGAAGACAGCCTTTAAAATTACAAGAATGGGCCAACTCGTTGGATCAGAAGCAAGTAAACGATTAGGTGTACCTTTTGGTATTGTTGACCTTTCACTAGCACCAACTCCAGCAATCGGAGATTCTGTTGCTTATATTCTAGAAGAAATGGGTTTAGAAACATGTGGAACCCACGGAACAACAGCTTGTTTAGCCATGTTGAATGACGCAGTTAAAAAAGGCGGTGTTATGGCCTCAAGTTCAGTCGGTGGATTATCAGGAGCATTCATTCCAGTATCAGAAGATGCAGGTATGATTAATGCTGTTCGAGAAGGTTCATTAAGTATTGATAAACTAGAAGCAATGACCGCTGTTTGTTCAGTAGGACTAGATATGATTGTTTTACCAGGAGATACACCAGCAACTACTATTGCCGCAATTATCGCTGATGAAGCAGCTATTGGTATGGTAAACTCAAAAACTACCGCAGTAAGAGCCATTCCTGCTATTGGTATTCCTGAAGGAAAAGAACTAGAATTCGGTGGATTACTAGGGACAGGACCAATAATGAAAATAAATACGAAATCAAGTGCTACCATGATTAACCGTGGAGGAAAGATTCCAGCCCCTCTGCAAAGTTTAAAAAACTAAAAAAAAGACCCCTTAGCAACTCAGCTTTGGGGTTTATTGTTTAGAAGCAATATAATAATCTAACTCTTCATTGAACTGACCATCAAACTCGAAACGCTCACCACAAGCAGAACAAGCAAAGATATAATCATAATCAGCCGTATGGACAAGAGCCTTCTTACCACAACGAGGACATATTTCATTTAACGTGATTCCTTCACATTCTTTCAAGAAACCTTCATACCAATCATCTAACATTATCCTCACCTCTTGAGAACTATTATAACGCATTTCGACTCATAGTTAAATAATCAGCAACAAAACCATCGTATTTTTTGAATAACCTATAGAAATGTAAATAAAGATACTACAATTTTGTCAAAAATATTTCACTTCGGTTGTTTTATATGTATAATTGAGAGGTTGGAGGTTAATTATGGAAGAAATAACAATCTCATTAGAGAACAGAATACGTCTAGGAAAGCTTATAAGAGTCTATCAAAAAGAATTTAAGATGACCCAAGCAGATTTAATTCAAGGTATTTGTTCAAGGCAAGTAATTACTAATATGGGTAAGGGTATCATTGCTAAGAATGAAGAAACCTATTTAGAGTTATTGCGAAGATTCAATTTAAGTTATGACTATCATCATACGATGGATGACAAAGTCCTAGCTTGGAGTAAAGATATTAGGTATGCATTAGAATGGTATCGCTTAGATGAAGTTAAACGTATTTGTGAAGAAGCAATGAGTGAACTTGAGCCTTATCTAAAGTACGCAATCGAATTAGAAACCTATAAAGTGTTTGAGTTGATTCATAAATACTATTTCATTGATAAGAGTATAGAAAATGAAAGCGAGCATTTCCTTCGCATCATGTGGTTATTGAACAATGATCTTTGTGACGTGGCGAAACATGCAGTTTTTGTCTTTTACTATTATAATTATCACTTCGGAGATAAGAGTAATCATCGTACCCAAGAGGTACGTGAACAGATTAATCTTTCAAAGTCAGTCTATCCTGTATTAATGTTGGTTGAAGCATCATGTTTAATTATTCTACGTAAGTATTTTGAGGTGTTCAGACTTCTAACTTATTTAGAAAAGTATTATGAACAAAATAATAACTATAACGGGATGCTTGATACCTACAGTGGAATTATATTTTTAATCAATAATGTGCAAGAAAACTCTTTGGATGTATATGCAAATAAAATACATGATCTTTATCGTAATCATAAACAGTATATTGATGAAGAGAAAGCATTACTTATATTTTCAAATTTAGGCAAATGTTATTTTGATCAAAAATGTTATATAGAAGCTAAAGAATGCTTCCTGCAATCAATTAAATTCAATCGAACCTATTATGCGAGTTGTATATGTTTGAATTACTTATATAGTGAACTTAATGAAGATGTTCCACATGACTTGTTTGAAATACCAAGTGCAGCTTTAAAAGAGCATCATCTTAAACCGTATTATGATTTCTATTTACTTAAGCATCAAAATGCGGAACCATCAGTACTCAAATCATATTTAAAAGAACAAATATTACGTAAGATGTCCAAGGATAATTTCTACTATCGCATCTTCACAAGAGAACTAGAAAAGTTATCTTAATTATTTAGATAAAAAATACTAGTAAAAACAATTCTGTTGTGCTATGATGACAATTACAAAGGGGGTGAAGAAATGAACAAAGTGGTAAAGCTTATGTTAGCTCTTCTTCTTGTCGGTGGGGTTATAGCAACTGGCGATGAAGGGGCTACGCCTAAACCAACTCCAAGAGGATGTTGGCATTCAACTTGTCATGATATTTTTTGATTTCTAAGGGATAGAATTCACAGAAAAGGCTACTAAGCCTTTTTTTATCTGTTTATTTATTACAATTCAGTTCCTTTATTTGCGATTTTTATCAAAAAAATAGGAATTTTGTCAAAAAGTGGGGTAAAAACGAAGTTTATTTTGATTATTCCTAAATTTTACACAAGAATCGACAAATATGATAATCTATTACGAGATGAGAGGAACGAATTCATTTTCTATATTGATGTATTCATGTTTATGGCTTCTATAGTTTTATAGCCCGCTAGGGGAGTTAGTAGATTTGATTATACTGTAAAGACATACTCAAAAGGTTATAAGTCACACGGAGTGACATCGAATCAGAGTATGGTCGATATATTTTAATGGGTGGGGTCAATGAAATATAGCTAGTTTGATTGACATTGTAATTTTTATCGTCTGCTTAGATTAATTGTGGGCTACGAACCACACAATCAAGAGCGTTCAAGGATTATATGAGTAGTTAAAATGTTGAAGAAGTTGTTTAAAACAAGACCGTGTTTGAGGAAAAGGGAGAATCAACCCTTTTTTTCTTTGTATATATGTAAAAAAACAAGAAGTTAGCTTGTTTAAAACTGTACAAGAAGAGGCAAAAACAGTATAATAATACAAGGTTATTATGAAAGAGAGTGATGTGTGTGATTGAATTTTGTGCTTCTTGTCGAAGTTTAAATGATATTGAGTTATTTCATGAGGCAAAGATCAATACAGTGATTTTTTCACTGGATTTTTTTAGTGCACGACCCACTGGTGTTTTCACTTTTGAAGAAATTGCTAAGGGGCATACATTGACTCATCACTTTAATATGAAGAGTGCTGTAGTTATGACTCGTTTCTTTACTGAAGAGGAATTATATAAAGCAAGAGAAGCAATGATGATTTTGAAGGAAATCGGAATTGATATGATTTATTTTACGGATTGTTGCTTATTATGGATAGCAAAAGAATTAGGAATGTTAAGTTGTATGATTTATAATCCTGATACTTTGATTACTAATGCAAGTGATGCGCAGTTTTATTTAGATCAAGGAATTCATAGTGTTACTTTATCGAAAGAGATTACGAAGGATGAAATGGTTGAGATTGCGAATAAGGTTAAAGGTAATTTAGAAGTGATTATTCATGGACGTTTGAATATGATGCATTCTAAAAGAAATTTATTAAGTAATTATGCTTTGTTTATAAAGAAGGATATGCATGTGATGAATAATCATGATCTTTATTTGATGGAAGAAAATAGAGATGAACATATGCCAATTCTTGAGGATGAATTAGGTACTCATGTTTTTACTGGATTCACTTTATGTGGTTTCAAGGAAATTAAGGAGTTAATTGCATCGGGTATCAAGCATTTTAGAGTTGAGTGTTTATTCTATGAACCTGAGGATGTTGCGCAGATTGTGCGTGATTATCGTCGTGTGATTAATAATGAGATAGACGGTGCTGTTTTATATGAAGAGTATCAAGCAATGTATCCACAATTTAATTATACGAATGGTTATATGGAACAAAAAACAAGTAGTGTGAAGGTGAATCTATGAGTCGAATCGAGTTATTATCACCTGCAGGTGATTTAGAAAGATTAAAAATAGCTATTTTATATGGTGCGGATGCTGTTTATATTGGAGGGAAGAAATTCTCTTTGCGTTCTCGAGCAAGCAACTTTGAAATTGAAGATATTGCGGAGGCTGTGAAGTTTGCTGATGCTCATGGTGCTAGAATTCATGTTACAGTGAATATGTTGCCTCATGAGGAGGATTTACATGATCTTAGGGAGTATCTGGTTCAGTTGGAAACCATTGGCGTTACAGCGGTTATCTGTGCGAGTGCTACAATAGCCATGTGTGCTAAGCGTTTTGCTCCTAAACTAGAAGTTCATTTAAGTACTCAACATTCAACCTGTAATTCAGGTGCCATTGCTTTTTGGAAATCACAAGGAGTTGATCGCGTTGTCTTAGCTCGTGAATGTTCATTAAGTGATATTCAAGCAACGGCAAGTGTATCTCCTCTACCCGTTGAGGTATTTATTCATGGAGGTATGTGTATTTCTTATTCAGGGCGTTGTACATTGTCCAATGCAATGACGAATCGTGATGCGAATCGTGGTGGTTGCGCACAAAGCTGCCGATGGAAATATCGTTTATATGAAAAAGATAAACAATTAAATGATGAGGCTGAATTATTCTCAATGAGTAGTAAAGATTTAATGGCTGCCCAGTTTATTCCAGATTTAATTAAAGCGAATGTTGCTTCACTTAAAATCGAGGGAAGAATGAAGTCAACGTATTACATTGCGACGGTTGTCAAAACTTATCGAATGTTAATTGACGAAGTCTATGAATTGGGAAGTATTAGTGAAGAGCGAATGGCTTATTATCTAGAAGAGTTAAGCAAGGCTGAAAATCGACCAACAAGTATTGGATTCTATCAGGGGCTACCTCGTTATGATGCACACTTATATGGTGTCAATGGAGCAGGAGTTACTCAAGAATTTATAGCAAGTGTGCTTGATTATGATGAAACAACACAAATGGCTACCCTTGTTGTCCGCAATAATTTCGCTATTGGTTGTGAAGCTGAAGTCTTTGGACCACATATAACGAATGAACCATTTATTATGGATGATTGTTATAATGAGGAAAACGAAAAGGTCGAAGTGGCTAATAAACCAATGCAAGTATTAAGAACAAAGATTCCTTTCAAAGTTGAAAGAAATGATATGATTCGTAAGAGAATGATTAAAGATCGTCGTTCGATCTACTAAGGAGAAAAGAAGATGAAGTTAAGTCAAAGTTATTTTTATACATTAAGAGAAAATGCTAAAGATGAAGAATCAACAAGTGGAAACTTATTGGTTCGTAGCGGAATGATTAAAAAAAGTAGTAATGGTGTTTATATGATACTACCTTTAGGAATGAGAGTATTAAAAAAGGTAGAACAAATTGTTCGTGAAGAAATGGATGCAACTGGGGCTCAAGAACTTCTTATGCCGGCTTTAATACTAGAAGATATCTATGAAAAGTCAGGAAGACGTGAAGCTTTTGGAAGTAACATGTTTGCCTTAAAAGATCGTTATCAAAAAAACTATGTATTAGGACCAACACATGAAGAATTATTTACGATTGCGGCTAGTATGAAAGGTGCCTCTTATAAAGATTTTCCATATAACCTGTACCAATTCCAAACTAAATTTCGTGATGAAACACGTCCTCGCTATGGTTTAATTCGTGTTCGTGAGTTTATTATGAAAGATGCTTATTCATTTGATACTGATTTAGATGGTTTACACACTTCTTATATGAAGATGTTTAATGCCTATAAAGCTAGTTTTGATCGCATGGGCTTAAACTATAAGATAGTGAAAGCAGATTCAGGTGCAATGGGTGGCTTATTGAGTGAAGAATTCCAAGCCATTTGTGAGATTGGTGAAGATACAGTGGTTCAATGCGAAAAGTGTGATTTTTCAAGTAACTTAGAAATTACGGAAGTGGTTGATAAGAGTACAGAAAGTACTGAAACAGAATTATCAATGAATTATGTGGAAACACCTCATGCGAAGACAATTGATGAAGTCGCTGCTTTCTTCAACAAAGATGTAAACAGTTTTGTTAAGACGCTAATTTATCAAGTAGATGGTATTCCTACGGCTTTCTTATTAAAAGGAAACCGCGAACTAAATGAAACGAAAGTAGCTAAGTTACTCAATGCAATTAATATTGAACTAGCTAGTTTTGAAGATGTTGAAGCCATCACACAGGCAGCTGTTGGTTTTGCTGGACCTGTTGATTTAGGTATTAGAATTATCATGGATCGTGAAGTAAGTAAGATGAAGAACTTCATTGTGGGTGCTAATAAAACAAATTATCATATTGAAAATGTGAATGTAAGTAACTTCGAAGCTGAAATGGTTGCTGACATCGCTTGTGTACATGACGGAGATGTTTGTCCTGTCTGCAAAGGAAAGCTTATCTTTACCAAAGGAATTGAAGTCGGTAATACCTTTAAACTAGGTACTAAATACTCTATAGCTATGGGTTTAAATTACTTAGATGCTAATAACAAGTTAAATCCAGTAGTTATGGGTAGTTATGGAATAGGGCTTGAACGTTGTATGGCAGCTATTGCTGAACAGTATAATGATGAATATGGACTTAAATGGCCTGTAAGTGTGGCACCTTATCATGTGGGTATTGTTGTTGTATCTAATAAAGATGAAGAACAAATGCAAGCTGCTAATGCACTATATGATGAATTAAACAAGGCAGGCTATGAAGTAATTCTTGATGACCGCAATGAACGAGTAGGAGTTAAATTCAAAGATATGGAATTAATTGGAATACCTTGTCGTATTACTGTTGGTAAACGTATTAATGAAGGAATTGTGGAATTTAGAATGAGAAATTCTTCGGAAAATGAAGAAGTGAAGATTGAAGAACTTAAAGCAATTTTGAATGAAAGAATCAAATAAACATTTTTCAACAAAATGAAAGAGTTTACATTGCGTGTAAATTATGCTTATTCTTTACATTCTTGAATAGACGTGTATAATAAATTTAAACGTTAACATATACTTTCAATGAGTATGGAAAGATAAGAGGGAAATGTCATGAAAGAATCTTTATATATGAATGATCAAATGGCTATTGTAAACTTTAGTGCTGGCTATGCACGTTCAGCTAGCGAACTTTTAAATAGCTCAACATTTAAAAATCTTGTGGAAGCATTTATTGATTATTTACAAACAGAAAGCAACGAATTGTATGAATGGGCCATTAATGGTAAAACGACTCGTCAAGCTAAAGTTGAAATCACGAAATTATTTCGTGAACTTACAATTTTAGAATGTGATGAAATTCAAAGTTATTACTTAAATGATCGCACTTTATTATTGACTTTCATTGAAGAACTTTATAACTTTTGGAAGGGTCATCAACGTTTTTCAGTGACATTAAGTACACCTAATAATTCTTTACAAGAACCTGGGTTTGTAAATGCGGATTCAAGTTTCAATCGTTTAATTAGAGAAGTCTATCGTTCATTAGAACAAAAAGTACAAGGACGCTTTAATAAAGTATATCGTCAATTACAAGCTGGAACGAATGCAGCTGCTGCCATCCGTTACAATCAAAATAAGTTATCAAACCGTTATGATTGTTTAAAAGAGATCGCAATGTTTGATGCTGTTATGTTACGTACTCCATTATTACTAACAACTCGTTCTAACAAGCGAACTGGAATGTTTGAAAATCGTGATGATAATCCTATTGATAGCTTCAATGTGGATGCTGAAGAATGGTTCTGTTTCCCTGCTAAGATTGGTTCTTTATTAGCCTTTATCTATTTCCACCGTGATTTTATGAGTTCAGGTATTTCATTAGCTAACTTATTTGAAATTGCGACTCCTAATGAATGTAGTAAAAAACCAGATTTAATCTGTTTGTTTGGTAATCAAGATGATCGTAATGAAACTACTTTCCATTATGATGAACAAGAAGATTTATGGATTGGTTCAGTCTCTTATGGACGTCAAATTGAATATTTTGGATATATTAAAAAAATGTCATTAACCCTTCATAACTTAGCGATGATGCAAAAAGGTTGGTTACCAATCCATGGTGCTTTCGTTAATGTTACGCTTAAAGATGGTAAACGTAAAGGAATTATGTTAATGGGTGATAGTGGTGCTGGCAAATCAGAGTCTATTGAAGCCTTAAGAGCATTAGGTAATGATATTATTGCGGATATTGAAGTTGTCTTTGATGATATGGGAACGATTCATATTGAAAATGGTATTCCTTATGGACAAGGAACTGAAATTGGAGCATTCATTCGTTTAGATGATCTTGATAAAGGAACTCCTTATCGTGATATGGACCGTTCGGTATTCTTAAATCCTGATAGTGCTAATGCCCGTGTTATTACACCTGCTGCACCTTATGATGTAATATCAACGGACCATCGAATTGATTTATTTGCTTATGCCAATAATTATGGTGAAAGCATTGGATTAAGAAAAGTTGATGATAAAGAAGAAATTAAAAATATCTGTATTGAAGGAACTCGTATGGCACTTGGAACTACTCAAGAAGTTGGTTTATCTAAAACTTATTTTGCTAATCCTTTTGGACCTATGCAAAAACAAGCCTTATGTGCACCTCTTATTGATAAAGTATTTGATGCTTTATATGATAACCGAATCTTTGTTGGTGAAATCTTCACTCATTTAGGCTTTAGTAAAGAAGACCGTTCTGGTTTAAATGAAGCAGCTAAAGAATTATTAGAATTTATTCAAAATTCATAATCCTAATAGAGAACCTCTGATGTTAGTTAATAACTTCAGGGGTTTTCTTTATAAAATAAAGACATCTACCTCACAGTTTGATATAATATAAACAGGAGTTGAGACTATGCATTTATATATTGATGGTGATGGCTGTCCTGTTGTTGATTTAGCGATTAGTATCGCACTTGATTATGGCCTACAAGCCACTATAATCTGTGATACAGCTCATTCTTATGTTCGGGATGATGTGGATGTAATCGTTGTTGATCAAGGGCGTGACAGCGCTGATTTTGCACTTCTTAACCGTTTATCTGCTTTTGATTTGCTTATAACACAAGATAGTGGTTTAGCTGCTTTAGCGTTAGGAAAGAAAGCAATTGTATTGAATCAGAATGGATTTGAATATAATGAAGAAAATATTCTTCAAATATTAAACCAGAGAAGTGATGGAATAAAGATACGTAAGAAAACGAATCGATTCTCACATATAGCTAAAAGAACAATGAAAGATGATGATGATTTTTGCCAAGGTTTAATCATTGTCATTGAAAGGAGTATTCATGGATAAGAATGAATTAAAGCATGTAGAAAAGATAGAAAAGATGATGCGTGATTTACCTTTAATGAATAAAGAAGAAATCATGAATCAATTTAAAATTTTGGGTTGTTTAGAATCTTATGATTCAATCATTGAACAATTAAAATTAACTTATAATGAATTAAAGGTAAGTGATTCACTTTTTGAGAAATATGAAATTAATGATGATCAATGTGTTTATCCTAAAGAATTTATTGATATGGCTATTGGTGAGATTATCTTGAGAATAGAGCCTTTTTCTTTTACTCATTATGGAATTATCTGTGATGAGATGATTGAAAACATGGAAACTGATTTAGCTGATGAATTAAAGTTAGAACATTATGAATTATGCTTCAAGAAGTTTTTTAAGTTATGCAAGATATTTAAAGTTGATAACTTAGATGCTTTCTTATTTGAAGTAAATAATGGTTTTGATTTATATGCTGTTCTTGTTGATTATCTTGATGAATGTATGGAAAAAGGCAGAATGAGTAATCCTAAGTATTACCAACAAATTATTGATTTCTGTTTGCGTTTTAAGAAGCAGTTCAAGAAGGTTAATCCTTTTATTCAGTATTCAGTGGATACTGAATTAGCAACTGTTTATGTGGCTATAAAAGACCCTAAAGGGGAGAAGATGTTCCTTGATGCGATTAAGAATCATCATGATAAAACAGAAGCAGTTCTTCATTATGCTCTTTCTTATATTGATAATGATGAATTGAGAGCATTAAAGATCTTTGATCGTTATCAAAGTTTATTGAATAAAGAGAGTGATTGTTATGAGATTATTGAACAAATAAGACAAGATGCTCAAGAACATAAGATCTCTTAAGGTTAACTTATGAAAGGACGCAAATTAAATATAAAGAACTTAATCATTCTCTTGTGTGGTTTATTGGCATGTATCATATTTATCTATTTCATTGCTTCAGGCATTTCTAAGGTGTTTACACAATCAAAAGAACCTAAGGTAATAAATACTCCTAACATCGAGAGTCGAACAGTGGTGATTGATCCTGGGCATGGTGGCTATGATGATGGTGCTATTGCTTATAATGGATATAAAGAAAGTGTTATAGTCTTAGATATAGCAAAGAAAGTTAAAGCCATATTGACTTATTACAATTTAAATGTAGTGATGAGTAGAGAGAGTGAAGAGGTCACATGGTCTGATGATAATGTTGAAGATTTAAGAGCTAGAAGTGATCTTGCTAATTCATCAAATGCCACGTTATTTGTTTCAATTCACTGTAACTCAGCGGAAGAGATTGATGAAGCTAAGGGTAGTGAAATCTATGTGTATTTTGATCAAGAAGAATCTTATCGGCTTGCGAATCATATTAATGATGAACTTAAGAAAATAACTGAATTAGAGAATCGTGAGATGAAAGATGCTAATCGTTTTCCTTTACAGCTACTTATTGAAAATCGAGTGCCAAGTTGTATTGTTGAAATGGGCTTTCTTACTGATTATGGTGATGCTGAATTCATGATGAGTGAAGAGGGACAGAATAAATTAGCGAATGCAATAGCTACAGGTATATTAAAAGATTTAAATATAGAAATTAAAGTAAATAAATAATTGTAATAATTTCCTTTATTTATCGATTAAACAAATTTTTATTAATAATTCAAGACTTGTATGAAATTCTTTATTTAGTAAAATGGTATTTCTAGAGGGTGATAGAATGACTAAAAAAGAATTAGAAATATTAGAAATGGAACATAAACTTAATTATTTAATGGATGAAGTAGTAGCTGATTATTATTCAGATATAGGTGATGCTCAACTTGATGAAATCAATGATTTCTTTGATTTATTAGTTCAAGATAGAGCAACTGATGAAAACCATTTACAAAGGGTAAAAGAAGTATTTAAGTTAACACAAGCAACTTAAATACTTTTTTTCTTGTTAATGTCATATAAATATAAGGGTGATTCAATGAAAGATTGTATACAAGTATCTAAATTAAGTAAGCATTATAAGACTCATTTAGCCTTAAATGAGATTTCTTTTAATGTGAAAGAAGGCCATATCTATGCATTAATTGGAGAGAATGGCGCAGGGAAAAGCACTACAATGAAAATACTATGTACCTTATTGATGAAAAGTAGTGGTGATGTTCATATCAATGGTAATCATTTGGAACATGATAATAAGAAAATACGTAGTAAGATTGGTATTGTGTTTCAAGATAATACGTTAGATGAAGAATTTACACTGGCTGAAAATTTATATTTTAGAGGTCGTTTATATTTATCTTCAAAACAAGTTAAGATTAGAATAAAAGAAGTGACTGAATTACTACAGTTATCTTCTATCTTAAACAAGAAGATTAAAGTGTGCTCAGGCGGACAGAAACGCTTATCTATGATTGCTAGAGCTTTAATGGGTTATCCTTCACTCTGTATCCTAGATGAGCCTACATGCGGCTTAGATCCCTCGATTCGTTATGATTTATGGCAGAGTATCATGAAACTTAAACAACAAGGATGTACGATCTTATTTTCAAGTCATTACTTAGAAGAAGCCAATATGGCAGATGAAGTTTGTATTCTTCATGAAGGAAAGATATTGTATTGTGATCCACTTTCTAAATTAATGAAGGAATATCAAACAAATCAATTAAGTATAGAAACAAATAAAGGTAAAACAAGTTACGAGGGAATTGAAGTTAAAGAAGCACTAAATAAACTTAGAGATACAAACATTAAGAACTTTGAATATAAAGCAGTTTCATTAGAATCAATCTATTTAAATTTGATTCATCGTACCTTATGATCCATTTAGTCCATCGTCATTTAAAATTGTTTTTAAAAGATATGAGCAATGTCTTTCTATGTTTGTTATCAGCCATTGTAATTCTTGGACTCTATGCCTTATTTATTCGTGATTTCATGATTGATGCTATAACAATCATGAACATTGAACTAAGTAATGTCCATGAGTTTGTAGATTCATTGATGAGTTGTGGTTTAATTATCGTTGTTGGTTGTACAGGAGCACTACCGATTAGTTGTCGCTATGTTAATGACAAAACAAGTGGAATAATTGATGATTTCTATGTTTCTCCTGTCTCAAGAACATCCATCTTTTTTTCTTATCATGTAGCTGCCTTTATTTGTTCCTTATTCCTCTCTGTATTTACGCTATGCATCGTTAATGGTTTCTTCATTTATCAATATAGTATGATTATTTCAATAAATCGTTGGCTCTTTACTTTCTTAATTATCTTTCTTTCTGCCATTGTTTCTTCTAATTTAATGATGCTTGGAACCTTATTTTTTAAGAGTTCTCATGCCTATTCCTCCTTCGCAAATCTAGTGGGTGTCATCTTAGGTTTCTTAGCAGGAGTCTATATTCCCATTGGATATTATCCTCAAACTATCCGAAATATTCTCTATTATTTTCCACTCGCACAAACAACAGGCATGTTGAAGTTACGATTAGTAGAAAGTTATATACCTAGTCATATTGATGCTAATCTCTTAGATGAATTTTATCTTCGATTTGGTTGTACTTTATCATATAATCAAAGTATTGCTAGTTTAGATCAACAATTTATTTTAGTTATGTTATCAATCGGTTTATTATTTATCTTGAATTATCTATTTTTTCAAGTATTAGATTCATAAAAAAAGACTCGCGAGAGTCTATTTTAAACATAGATTAGCTAAATTAGCATTAGCATCGATCATTGGCACTAGGGTATCAAGTTTACTGCTTAATAACACACAAACACCTGGACCATGTCCTGAAGTATATGAATCTGAATGAACGATAACACCAACAAGTCCACTTCCATTTTTATAGTGAGGACCATTATCAGCATTATGATCTTGGATATAGACGATATCACCAAATCTTAAAGTATCTAAGTGATATTTACTCACAGCTTCACGATCTTGGGTTGTAATATCATAATCACCAGACATCAAGGTTGATGAACCTAATCCACTTCCCATGAGGAATCCTGGGACGATGTGTGTAACACCAACGTGTAGTTTACCATCAACTTCTTTAATATTCATCTTTTCGAATAAAGAAGGATCAAGATTCATGACCATGACATCATCATAACCTTCAATTTTTAATCCTTGTCCAGAAGCCTTAATCAATACTTTATCATCGACGACCATTTTCTCAAGCGTATCAGCTGAGAAGTAAATCATTACATGGTCAATACCACCATGCTTACCAGTTACAAACCCTAATTCACCTTTAGCATCACCTGTAATAACTTTAGCGATATTACCGACACAGGCAAAGGTATTTAAGGCATCATTTTCGTTGTTATCAGCATTTTTTAAACTGACACCTGGTTCAATATGGTCACCAACGATATCCATGCAATTATCACCAATTTTATAATTATAAGTAATTCCACCTGTAGCATGAGGAATTCTACCAACTCCATCACTTCCGACACGATATCCTGGGCCTCTTAGTGTTGGATGATGAACTCTTCCTTGTACTGATTGAATGACTAAATGTTCTTTATTTGTTTTCATAATTATTCCTCCATTGTTTTATTATACACGTTTAAAGTTTCAGACTCAATCTATATGGTGTATAATATAGATACAGATGAAATTTTAAAAAATAGGAAGTCTGTTTCTTGATGAAGTTGTAGTTATGATTTGTACACATACTTAAAATAGTCATAGGTGTTAATCATCTATGAAAGATAGGAGGAATTCATATGTTTCACTCACATAAATGTTATGTTATTGATACTAAACCAGCTTATATAAAGAATGATATGCGTCTACACAAAGTGTTTAATCGCTTAAATAAGGGTGCTATCAACAATTATTCAATCAATGAAATCTATGAGAATTTATTAGGTGAAAAACCTAAAATTGAGCGTCGCTTTTTTATGGATGAATTTCAGTTGCCTTTGAAGAAGAACTTATTTGGTTTATATTTAGTTAAGGTGGAGTTAAATGGTCACATGAAACAGTTTTTACTGGACACAGGAGCGCAAATTAGTGCTTGTAACGACCAAACAATCAAAGACTGTTCATTAACCAAGACTAAAGGAAGCATGCAGATAGAGAGCTTTGCTGGCAGTGCTAAGTTACTTGGTGGGGTATTGGTTGATACTTTTAGAATTGGTGGATTAGAAATAAGAAATCAACCCATGGTTGTTTCTGCTTTTAGTGATTTAAATATTTCATTACTAGGTAAATCATTAACGGGTATTGACGGTATTCTAGGTTGGGATATTCTAAGTACCTTAGATTTTGAAATCGATGATTTGAATCGTACCTTTAATCTTATTAAAGTCAATGAAAAGATAGGGAACTGTAACTTGATTCAATCGTTATTTCCAACGCTCATACTCTTAGATAAAAACCATGATTATGCCCTTGTAGGCTTTGATAGTGGAGCTAAGACAAGTTGGATTAACAGTGAGCTCATTGGAGATAGTGTCAACCATGTCGATGAGGGAGAGGCCTTTGTCTTAGGTGTTCATGGATTAGAAAGTGTCCATCTATCCATTGGTGATCAAGTACGTTTTAAGCTATTCCAAGCTAATATTCATTTTGAAAATATTATGACTGGAAGAACAAATGTCTTTAAAAATTTTGAATTTGATGCTATATTAGGTAATGAAATACTAAGAAAGCGAAAAATACGCTTTATTAATTCACAGTGTTTCGTTCAAATCATTTAAAAAGGAGAAAGAATTATGATCATTAAAGGAAAATTCACAATGAATAATGGGGAAGTAATTCCCTTCGAGCTTTACCCAGATGAAGCCCCTAAAACAGTTGAAAACTTTGTTGGACTTATTAAAAAAGGATACTACGATGGTAAAACATTCCACCGTGTTATTCCTCACTTTGTCTCTCAAGGAGGATGCCCAAATGGCACTGGAAGTGGAGATTTAGGTTACACAATTCCATGCGAAACACTTAATAATCCACACAAACACAGGGAAGGTTCTCTTTCTATGGCTCATCGTGGAAGAAATACAGGATGTTGTCAATTCTTTATTGTCCATGAACCACAACCTCATTTGGATGGTGTACATACTATTTTTGGACAAGTTACAGGCAACATGGAAGCTGTGAAGAAAATGCGTAATGGAGATGGTATGAAATCTGTTACGATTGATGAATAATGAACGATTTTAAAAGATTAGGCTATCCAGTTGCAATCATCTTCATTTCAGCTTTATTATTTAAGCTAATGAATATGTATTTAAGCAAAGATGTACTTATCCTTAATGTGATGAGCATTCTTACTGCTAGTGCCTTATTCTTATTCGGACTTTCATTAAATAAGAATCGACGTAGAAGAAGTAGTGCAGTCTTTACTAAAGTAGTTGCTATTTTAATCGTTATCTTCTTATTATTAATGCAACTAGGTATCTTCTCATTTGATATTGTGAATGATGTTTTATTCTTCTTTGGTGTAAACTCATTCTTTATTAATATGATCTATATCTTTTGTGGCTATTTATTTGTGGATTAAACAAGACTTTCTCGTAGATAATACGGAAAGTTTTCTTTTTTATGATATAATATTTCTTATAAAAGGAGAAATGTTAATGGATAAAGTAAAAGAAATATGGGATAAATTAATATCCATTGAATTAAATTGTCCTTATTGTGGAAAAAGCTTTCAATTTAAAGCAACTGAATGGAACACCAAAAGAAAATGCCCTCAATGTAAAAAAGGATTTAAAGTTCAATTATCACTCCCTGCCATGGGTTTATTATTCTTTGTAGGATTAATGATTTGTATTAGTTTCTATCAATTTATGTTAACTTTCAAACTCGATTTCTTTATTGAACTGATTCTTATTTTATTGTTTGTTAATTTATATTCTATTACTATGTATCGATTAATGGCTAAGATTTTCAAGAAGGAACAAGTATTTAGAATAACGATGTTAAAAGATAAAACTAAATAAGGTCTACCCCAATGAGCAACTCATTAGGGTAAACCTTATTTTTGTCTTTGACGTAAACATTCAAACGCTAATACCGCAGTTGCTGCTGCACCATTGAGGGCGTTACGGAAATCAAATTCATAGGGGATATAAATATTCTGATCAGAATGAGCAAGAATACTCTTACTAAGCCCTCGCATTTCACCACCAATGGCTAAACAAACAGGTCCCTCATAATCAACCTCATAACAAGAAACAGCGTCTTCACGCATGGCACAGAGTATTCTGATGCCTTTTTTCTTTAGTTTTTTTAGTGTTAAATCAAAATCAGTGACAGTTACCATATTAATATATTCAGAGGCACCTGCACTTGATTTAGTCACCGTTTTAGCGGCACTACTCCAGTTACGCTCACCAACAAGGATACCGTGACATCCAGCAGCATAAAGACTGCGACAAATATAGCCAAAGTTAAATGGATCTTCAACCCCTTCAATGATAGCGATAAAAGGGTTGTCACTCTTCAATAAATCCTCAATGGACTGATAAACACGCTCACCAACGCGAGCAATCAATCCACCATGAGTCTTTCCTTCAGCCACTTTATCAATGTCCTCACGGGAGCATTTAAGGACAGGTATGCCTCTTTCATATGCCTTCGCAAGGATATAACGTGTATCTTTATCACTTTTATTCTCATCAACTAATATTTCATGTATTTCACGACGATTCGCTAAAATAGCCGCTTTAACTGAAATATTGCCTTCTACAACTAAATCTTGGTTCATCTTTTTCTCCATTCTGCCTTTTTGCGGCACTTCTTACTCTTCTTATTTAACTCTTCTTTTAATAATATCATCAGGAGCTAATTGTCCAATTAATAAAGAAGAATTTAAATCATGAGATTCATAATTATAGTTAACCTTCTTTTCATCATAGTTAGCATAACAGTACTTACAAAAATGTTTACAAGAATTATAAACACCGATATCAATCATTTGAGCACAATTGCATTTCCGTTCTTTTCTAGCTGTCCAATTCTTATAAGTTTTCCCAGTTAATTTATAGGCAAGTTCAAAAGACAAACATTCACCTTTTATAAAACCATACTCAACAAGATTTCTATCTTCAAAACAAGTTTGTACACTCATTTTATATTTCTTTGCACTCTCACTAAATGAAGTTCCTATTTCTTTATAATCATATTCAGTAAATTCTCTATGTTTTAATGAACTCTCATTATTTCTTACATTTTTATAGTCATCAATAAAAGATACAATAATCTGTTTAACATAACCTTCTAACAAACTGCACATTCTATCAAACGCTTTTTTATGATATTCTAAAGTATAAGGCTCACTTAAGAAGATTGGATCATATCTTATCGACAAATTATCAATTCCTATACTATCAGATAATTGTTTAATTGCTTCTATTAGGATTTTTTTAGGTGGAACATTGGGTTCTATATCTTGTTTGTAAGGAGTGAGTGTTACATGGAATAATATTGGTTTGTGTATATCTTTTAAATCATCTAAGATTGGAAGAGGGTTTTTAGTACAAAACATGATTGCATCAACATCTTCAAAATAAATCCGACTCACGTTTTTTGGATAATATGGATTTCTCACATCAACAAACCCTTCTTTGTATCGATTCATAAACCATTTGGAATAAAAGGCAACGATGTCACTTCTTCCACTCACATTCAATATCATAAAAAACACCCTCACTTATAACTTGTTGTAAACTTCCTTAATATTATAACGCATATTAACCTAAAAAGTAAAAAAACATCCTGAATAAACAGAATGTTTGATTTAAGATTAAATATCTTCTGAATTTTTAACTAATTCACGTTGAATTTGTTTACGGTCAAAAGGAGTTAAACCTTTTTTACGTACACGAATTGTATCTGGAGTTAACTCAACTAATTCATCATCATTGATAAATTCAAGAGCTTCTTCCAAAGACATAATTTTCGCTGGAACTAATTTCATCGCTTCATCATTCCCTGAAGAACGAATAGCAGTTAGTTTTTTATTCTTAATTGGATTAACTTCTAAATCAGTTGTACGAGCACTCATACCAATAACCATTCCTTCATAAACTTCAGTTTGAGGAGTGATAAATAAGGTACCACGTTCTTGTAGATTCCATAACGCATAAGTCATGGCTTTACCTGTTTCAGTAGAAATCATTGCTCCATTAGCACGTTGTAGAATTTCACCTTTATAAGGTTCATAACCACAAATACGGCGAACTAGCGTTCCTTCTCCACGTGTATCATTAATGAATTCACTACGGTAACCAAGAAGTCCACGAGTTGGTGCAGAATATGTAATGCGGGCATAACCAGCTTCTTCATCCATATCAACCATAACCCCTTTACGTAGATTTAATTTTGAAATTACGGTTCCTGAGTAATCACTTGGAACAATAGCAACAACTTCTTCAACGGGTTCAACGACTTTGTTTTCAGCATCACGGTGCATAATTACTTCTGGTTTACTTACAGCAACTTCAAAGCCTTCACGACGCATATTTTCAAGTAAGATTGAAATGTGAAGTTCTCCACGTCCACTTACTTTAAAACAGTCTCCACTATCTGTTGATTCAACTTTTAATCCAACATTAACTTCAAGTTCTTTTTCAAGACGTTCTTTTAGATTACGAGATGTTACAAATTTACCTGATTGACCAGCAAACGGTGATTTATTAACAATAAAGTTCATCGATAAGGTTGGTTCTTCAATTGTAATGGTAGGTAATGGGATAATTGAATCTTTTGTACAAAGTGTTTCACCAATTGAAATATCAGAGATTCCACTAATTACAACGATGTCACCACAGTGTGCTTCAGTAACAGCCACTCTTTTTAAACCACGATAGACAAAGATTTGGTTGATTGATTTATTACGAGTTGCACCATCAGAATCACAAACAACGACATTTTGTCCTTCTTTGATCATACCTTGGTAAATACGCCCAATACCCAAACGACCAATATAGTCATCATAAGCAAGGTTAGATACTTGTAACTGTAAAGGTTCATCATCTAAATCAGGGAAAGCTTCAACGTGTTTTAATATCGTTTCAAATAATGGTTCGATATCAGTTCCAGCTTCATCTAATGTATGTTGAATAATTCCTTGTTTCGCAATTCCATAAAGAATAGGGAAATCAAGTTGTTCGTCTGTAGCTTTTAAGTCAAGGAATAAGTCATAAACTTCATCAACAACTTCTTCAGCTCGGCAGTCTTTTTTATCAATTTTGTTGATTAATAAAATTGGCTTTAAACCAAATTCCAATGCTTTAGATAAAACGAAACGTGTTTGTGGCATAGGCCCTTCAGAGGAGTCAACTAATAAAATAACCGTATCAACGGTCTTCATAATTCGCTCTACCTCACTTGAGAAGTCAGCATGTCCTGGAGTATCTACAATGTTAACTTTATAATCTTTATAATTGACGCTACAGTTTTTGGAATAAATCGTAATTCCTCTTTCTCTTTCAAGGTCATTACTATCCATTACGCAGTCGACGATTTCTTCGTTCGAGCGGAACACGTGACTTTGATTCAAGAAGGCATCAACTAGCGTCGATTTTCCTGCGTCAACGTGGGCTATTACGGCAATATTAATAATTTTTTCTTTGTTCATTTAAATTCCACCTTTAACTTTAAAATTATACTACTTCATGGGTCAAATATCAATTTATTTGTGAAAAAACGAAAGTTTTACCGCTTTCATTTCTATAATAGAATGAAAAGAGGCTTAAAATGAAGAATAAAACACTTATTTTTTTATTCATTGCTAGTTTGTTATTCATGGGTTGCGAGAAGAAAAGTACAATGAATGAAGAAATTCATCAAGTTTATAGAAATGATGAAACAGTAAAGATCATGATGATCTATCCTACATTAAGTATCGATTTTTTAGATCAATCGATTGAAGATATGATGAATCTACTTGTTGAAGAGGTCAGCGTATCGGGTGGAGAAGTGAATGTGAGCTATGAATTAAATCAAGGAGAAACGGTAACTTCATTAGCCTTATTTATCAAGCATAATGAACGTGAATTTACTCAAACCTATCATCTTGATGAAAACTATAAATTAATCAATTTTGAAGATGTTTTTGATTATTCTAAGATTCAACAACTTTCGAAGCTCATTGATGAAAGGTTACGTGTGAGTGAAGAATTAGCTGGTGCTAATTTAAACTATCGCAAAGGTATTATTCCCACTATTGAGAATTTTATGAATTTTCACTTAGGTAAGGAAACCATCGACTTTTATTTCAGTGACCATCAATGTTTCGATGATTATAAGACCCATACAGCTAGTTTTACTTATGATGAATTAGAACCCTACTTGCTCATCAATGATACGACACCGGTATTACTAACATATGATGAATTACTTTATGAACCTGTTAAGTTAATTAATCCCAATCAACCCATGATAGCTTTGACCTTTGATGATGGTCCTAATAAATACACGGATCTTTTATTAGATGCCTTATTGGAGCATCGTGCAAGTGCTACTTTCTTCGTGCTTGGTTCTATGGTTGATAAGTTTCCAAACACTTTACAAAGAATGGTGTTAGAAGGGAATGAAATAGGGAATCATACAATGGATCATAAACAGCTTACAAAACTAAGTGAAGCTGAAATATTAAGGGAAGTTGAGGATACTCAAGATGCCATTGAATCGATTGTTCATATCAAGCCGACTCTTGTGCGACCACCTTATGGTGAACGTAATGCGTCAATTACGAACTGTTTAGATTATGATTTAATCCTTTGGGATATTGATACAAGAGATTGGACAAGTAAGGATAGTAAGAGAATCGTAGAAGCTACGCTGACTAATGTACGTGATGGTGATATTATTTTAATGCATGATATCTATGCTACCTCAGTCCAAGCAGCGATTGAATTAATTCCTTTACTTCAAGAAAAAGGGTATCAATTAGTAACAGTTAGTGAATTATTATTATATCGCAAGTAATATTACTTCTCTTTCACTAAAATTAATTGAAAAAATATGATACAATAATATTGAGGTGAAACTATGGAAGTTAGAAGAAGAAAAATTAAAACGTCACGATTAATGATTTTAGTCGGTGCAATAGTTATTGTGTTATTTGCGATATTTCTATTATTTAAAGCGATAGTACCAGATACTTATTCTGTTTATCGTAATATAAGTTCAGAGAATAAACTAGCGAATGAAACTAAAATTGAATCAGAAATAAAAGTAGGAGAAACTTTATTTACTGCTTATTATTATCCAGTATTTGAAGAAGAAAGTTTCAATCAAGAAATAATGGCTTATCTTGATGAAATAAAAAAGACACCGATTAATGAGGTAGATGATGTTCATTTATTAGATTATCAATCAAGTCTAGTTAATGACCAATTTATCAATGTTCAATTTACTTTCACTGCCCTTGATGAAGAAGGAAAAGAATTGAGTAAGAGTGAAAAAATATTCAATTATGATAAGAAGGAAATGAAGAAGGTTGAAGTTAAAGATTTATTTAGATTAAATTATCTTAAACAGCTTCAGGCTTCTGCAAAGAATCAATTAGGACAAGAGGTGGAAGCAACTACGGATACATTGACTCGCTTTATCATGGAAGAAAAAGGAGTTCGTTTCTTCTTACCAGATAATCAGTCTTTTGTCTTTGAATATGAAGCTAATAAGCGTTATGTTAAAGTTGTGAATCCAACGATTCCAAGCCTTGCTCCAAGTGAGGTTATTCAGCCCATTGAGCGTGTGATTGATCCTAGTAAACCAATGGTAGCCTTCACCTTTGATGATGGTCCAACACCAGGCTTAACGGAGAATTTAGTTGATGAATTTGCTCGTTATGATGGAGTTGCTACCTTCTTCCAATTGGGTTCAAGAATCGAAATGTATCCAGATACTACAAAGTATGTTTATGAAAATGGTGGTGAAATAGGAAATCATTCTTATGACCATCCAAGTTTAGGAGTTGACGATGTTGCTTTAATTGAACAACAAGTCTTTGATACTCAAGATATTGTTTTCAAATTGTTAGGCGATGAAATCAAACTTCTAAGACCTACTTTTGGAGCGATATCACCTACTTTAACAGCAACGATTGATATGCCAATGATTCTGTGGACAATTGATACATTGGATTGGAAATCAAGAGATATGAATAGTATCATTAATATTATAGAACCTCAAATTACTGATGGTTCAATTATATTGATGCATGATTTATATGGTTCCACAGTTGATGCTGTGAAGTATTTATTACCTATACTTAGTAGTCGTGGTTACCAATTTGTCACAATGAGTGAATTGTTAGAATATCGACCTTAAGAGACTGTGAAAACACAGTTTCTTTTTTTTATTTCACTAAATTAGTGTATAATTAAACAGAGGTAATTTTAATGAAAATAGCACTGATTCAAATGAATGTTGAAGCAGGTAAATGTGAAAGTAATTATCATCTATATTGATGCCGATGATGATTAAATATTTTATAGGGATGATGAAAATTTGAGTAAACAATAAGTAAAAATTTGTTTATCTCTGATATAATGTACATAAAAAACCAAAGTAATAGAGATTATTTTAACACATCGGTATAGTGTGAATTTGAAATAAGGAATGAATAGTTAGGAAAAAATAATTTCATAAATTCAAATTAAGAAATACATCTAGTGCAAGAATGATTGATAGATGTATTTTTTTGATAGAAGAGGTCTTGTATGTCTTGCAAATATGTTTATTACGAAAATTGGATCATAGGATGTTAAGACAAATAGTAGGATAATAGAAGATTTAAATTAAAACAAAAATGAGTCATTTTATAATTTTATTCAAGTTGTAAAATAATGCACTTAGTAAAGTGAATGAAGGAGTACACAGGTTGTATTCCAAACGAAGATGAAATGTTTTATTATTTAAAAGACGAAAGGAGAATTCATATGAAGAAAGATTTTTCGGAAATAACATCTAAGTTTCAATACGTTGGGGGAGCGATGATGATTCCAATTATACTCTTGGTAGTATGTGGTTTCTGTATGGGAATCGCATCACCATTGGTTAATTTCATTTTTACACAAGGTTCTCTTCCTTGGATAATTGCGGCGTTGTTCATGAAAACAGGCAGTATGATAATGAGCAACATTCCTATTTGGTTTACAGTGGGAATCGCATTTGGTTTAAGTAAAGAAAACAAAGGATGGGCAGCTTTAGCAAGCTTATTTATGTTAATGGTAGTAAACAATACCATAAATACATTGCTTTCTCTATCGGGTATCACTGCAGCAAATTGTAATGTAGAGGGACTGGTAGCGTTAGGAAAAACAATTGATGAAGCTAAAGTTATGGTTCCAATGTTCAAGTCAGTAGGAGGGATATTTACATATGATATGAGTATATTTGTATCTCTAGTATGTGGCGGGACAACGGGAGCATTGATGAATAAATGGGGAAATAAGAAACTTCCAGAAATACTCAGTTTTTTTGCAGGATCTAAGTTTGTAATCTTTATTATTCCCTTCTTTGGAATTGGAATTGGTACAGCATTGTATTATATTTGGCCATTTATCAATGAGCTAATTCAATCTTTAGGTAATTTTATTTCTACATCAGGGCTGTTGGGTACATTTGTACATCGTGTCATTGATCGATCATTACTTCCGTTTGGAATGCATCACTTGATAAACTTCCCACTATTTTATTCACCAATAGGTGGGACAATGATTGTTGATGGAGTACAACGATTTGGTACAGCAGACATTTCTCAAGCGCTAGTTGCTTCAAAAGATGCCACAAGTTTTTTAATCAGAAATTATGGGCAAGGAAAAGTTGTAGTAAATGTAGCTGGTTGGTGTGGTGCAATGCTTGCAATGTATCATACATCTCGTAAGGAAAACAGAAAAAAAATGTTAGCTCTAATGATTCCAGCATTATTTACAGCGGCTGTAGTAGGTGTGACAGAACCGATGGAGTTTACAGTGTTGTTCGCTAATCCACTATTATATTATTTAGTTCATGTACCATTAGCTGGATTGGCAGCAGTTATTTGTGAAGCATCGCAAATATCTATCTCAGGAGATGCTTTGGTATTTATGTTAACAAATTTTCTACAACCACAAAAGGTTCATGCCTTGGCACTATTATGGATTATGCCATTATTCTTTGGGTTGTATTATACTACATTTAGATTTGCAATTACGAAATTCAATATTATGACACCTGGACGATCAGAAGCAAAAGAAGTTAAATTTGTTGGAAGAAAAGATATTAAGAATAAAGATAAAAATGAATCTTTTAAACCAAGTGAAAATGAGTTTGCTGAAAATATTGTAGATTGCTTTGGTGGAGCAGATAATATTCTATCTGTAGAAAACTGTGCAACTCGTTTAAGAGTTAAGGTCAAAGATTCTAATTTGGTTACGAACAAAGATTTTTGGGTATCAAATATGCAAGCGATGGGCGTAGTCGAAAATGGTGTGAATTACCAGATTATTTATGGTCCAAAAGTGATCAACATTTGTAGTGATGTCAAACGAGTATTAGGTAAATAAGTATTTAACATTATGTTGTTAGAAAGTAGGTAAAAGATGAAAAGGGAAATGAGATTCGAATTCTATAATAGATTATTTGCATTAGTCCAAATATTACTATTTATGGTATCTTCATTATTAATAACATTATTATTAATGGGAGCAATGAATAATGATGTAAGTGTGTTAGGGCTTATAGAAAAAGATTTAATATACAGTAATTTATATCTCATGTCGATGTTTCATGCAATCTGCTTTATTGAACTGTTTTTTATTAAAAAGAATTTGCAAAAGGGAGAACATATTGAGGGCATGCTCTTAAATATTATATTACTTTGTATTGCACAGATCTTCTTGCTAAATGTGATTGTTGTTGCCTCTGTTATTATATTTCTTTATAAAACAATGAAAACAAATCATATAAGTATTAGATATATACTAAAAGTAGTAAAGGATAAAAAAGAAATTGCCCTTCCTATCTCAAATGCCTTATTCTTCGTGATAAGTATTGTGATGATTTATACAATGATAATTTACCAAATTGGGTAAATTAAGAAAGGAAACAAATATATATGAAACATATAAAAATTGCCGCAGGTATGGCGTGGTGTTTTCCTTATGGAAATGTTAGTGGAGCTATGAAAGAGGCGTTAGATGCAGGATGTGATTATTGTCATTCTGATGCTGCAGATATGCATGATTTAAAAAACCAACAATTAATCGGAGGCCACTTAATTGTAAAAGCAGTTCGAGATATAACAGATAAACCAATTGAATGTCATTTATATGCAAAAGATTGTGACAGATTATTTATTGAGAAATTAGCATACACTGGTTGTACAATGTTAATTCTTCCAGCAGAAAATTTTTTAGGGGCTCCTTTAGCTTATATTATAAATTGGTGCCACGAATTTGGCATGAAAGTAGGTTTAACAATTGGTTGTTATACTCCATTATGTTTCATTAATGAAGCTATATACGATATCGATCGTTTGCATATTGTCATTCATGGTGCTGGTAAAGCCCCAGAAGGTGAAACACAATGGGCTTGGAGAAGAAGCTCTATTGAATTAATCAAGGAAGCTAGAAAAATGATCGATGAAAAGAATCCAACATGTGAATTAGCCGTTGATGGAGGTGTTCGACCAGATAACTTAGATCCTGTTATTGAATGTAATCCAGATGTTATGATCTTCTCATCTGCACTATATTTAGATCCTGATGGAATCACCGCTGGCGTTGTAAAGTGTCGTGAAGCGATTGATAAAGCTGTTTTGAAGTATGGTTTGGAGTAAATCTTAATGTTTAGCAAATTCCGCAATAAAAATGAAGAGGTTATCATACAAGCATTTTCTAAAGGAACAATTGTTCCTTTAGAGCAAGTGCCAGATCCAATGTTTTCAGAAATGATGCTTGGTGATGGAATAGCAATACAATTAAGTAGTGATTTGGTTTGTTCGCCGTGTGATGGTGAAATTATATTTGTAGCCAATACAAAGCATGCGATTGGGATAAGAATGTCGAATGGTTTAGAACTACTTATACATATTGGATTAGATACTGTAAAACTAGATGGAAAAGGTTTTACTGTATATTGTGAAGCAGAGCAAAAAGTAAAAGCAGGAGAAAAACTTGTTAAAATAGATGCTGAATTATTTGAGGATAAAAATATAAATTTAATAAGCATGCTCGTTTTTACTAATTTGAATGAGTTTACAATTAAAACAAAAAATCACGGTGATACATATGAGCAAAATAATCTACTAATATTAGAAAAGTAAAGGAACTAACTATGAATATAACACAACAATTTAATCCAGTCAGATTAGTGATTGGAAAAGATTCAATTAAAGCTTTGCCAACAGAAATAAAACAGTTTGGAAACAAGTGCTTAGTTATTGTTCAAGATAACAATGAAGCAATGATGAAAATAAAGGATAAAGTTGTAAGTCTATTAGATTCTGAGCATATAGAATACGATATCTTTCGTGATGTGCGCCCGAATCCTTTGTTGAGCGATATAAAAAAAGGAATAAAGATGATACAAGAAACTGAGTATAACGCTATTGTTGCAATTGGTGGTGGTTCGGTTATTGACAGTGCAAAATTATTAAGTTTATCAAACAAAATGAATATCGATTGGGAAAAAGAGTTCAGTAGTAGAACAATGATAAAAAATGTAAATAAACTCCCTTTACTTTGTGTTCCTACGACTGCTGGGACTGGCTCTCACTGTACTCAAGCAGCAATTATAAGTGATGATCAAAACCAAAAGTATTCTCTTTATTCATTCGATTTTTTCTCTAGTGTAGCTTTTATCGATTATACATTGACAATGAGTCTACCTAATACATTAACCGCCAGTACAGGATTTGATGCGTTTTGTCACCTTTCAGAGTCTTATATTATGGGGATGCTGTCTCCAATATATAAAGTAATGAATGTTGATGCTATGAAAAAAATAGCATCAGTACTGCCTAGTTTATTAAAAGAGAATAAGCCAGAATATAGAGAAATCATGTCAATCGCTGATAGCTGTGCTGGAATTTCATTATCAAATGGAGGAGCTATTATACCTCATGCATTTGGTGAAGCAATCTCAAGTCATGTTTACCGTATTAATCACGGATGCTCATTGGCTATTGTGTATCCTTCGTTTATTGAACACTATTTTGATGATGAGTTGTATGGTGAAAAAATAAAGGATGTAGTTGAAATTATAAATTATGATTCTATTGTTGTTGAGAATGGTAAGCAGGCAAGAAAAATTATGGAACAATTTTTAGATATGCTTTCGATTCCTTATAATCTCAGTGCATATGAAATTTCACAAGAAGAATTAGAAAAAATTAAAAACAGCTTATGTAATCAAAAAAGATTTCCTGTTGAATCTGTTTTTTCAATCATAGAGGATATATGCACCCTTGGTTGATTGCAAAAAATCGATAGGTATAAGGTTACTAGAATGTTATCTTAAAGGAGAATTACATGGAAGATAGTTTGTTAGAAGAAGAGAGATATCAATTTAAATATTTTGACTCGGAAAGTGCATTTTATATTGGAAGTAAAGCTGTAGAATTAAGTAAGCAATATGGTCTATCGATTTGCATTCAAATTTATGCGTATGGTAAGACGTTATTTCATTATGCTAATGATAACTGTAGTAAAAACAATGAAGATTGGCTAATGAAAAAAAAGAATTCTGTAATGTATTTTCAACACTCTACAAAGCATTTGAACGAAAAAAATAAAAATGATGCATCCGTCCTTTATACAAAATATGGATTAAATTTAGATAAGTATTGTATTACACAAGGAGGATTTCCTATTTATGTAAAGGGATGTGGTCTAGTTGGGGCAATTTGTATTAGTGGAATGCAACCAAATGAAGATCACGATTTCCTAATAACATTGTTGGAGTGGTATTTGATGGGTAAAGAATGTAAAATCATGTTTTAATAATATTTATGTATGTTTGATAATGCAAATAAAAAAATACTTCTACAACATGATAAGGTATTAAGTCAGTATGGATGTATTTAAGCACAATTCATTGAAATTTAATGTAACAATAAAGTTTAAAGATAAAAGTAATTATTGCGATAATGAAGCAACTATTGTATATTGGATTCAGAGGATATGTAAATGACACTTAAACTAGAAATCATAAATATATTAATATCGGAGAATAAATTTATAAGTGCACAGGTATTAGCTGAGAGGCTGCAAGTATCTAGAAGAACTATATTTAATAATATGGAAGATGTACGGTTTTTGTGCGAGACTCAAGGAGCAAAATTAATTACAGTAAAATCAAGAGGATATAAACTTGAACAATTTTATAATCTTCACCTATATTTGAATGAACAAGATAAAATCTTTATAAATCCAAATAATCAAGAATGTAAGCTATATATTATTTATTTACTATTAGTAGAGGATACTGCAATAAGAATAAGTGAACTAAAAGAAATTATGTATTTATCACGGCCAACGATATATAAACTAGTAGAGGAAGTAAAGATATGGTTTATTGAAACAGATATAAAAGTAGATGTTTCAAGAAAAGGAATAAGCATTATATATGGAGAAAGGAGATTTCGGCAGGCATTAAAAAATTGGATAGATGAAACAAGGTATTTGATTGAAAAATCTGAAAGTAAAGGAGATTTCTATGATTATTTCCAACTTAATAAAAGCCTAAATTCATTTTTATTTAAAGAGCCTAAAGAAGTCTTTAAAATTGTTGAAAATATATGTGAAGAATTCCATATATATTGTTCATTATTTGAATTGAAAAATATGACAACGCTTCTGGAAGTAATCATATTTCAGAATGAAAAGGGAAATTATGTAAAACTAAGTGAAAGACTTAAAGCATTGATGATTAATTTTTACTCAATAGAAAAGCTAAACAAAGTAGAGAAAATCATTGAAGACTCTTTGCATAAAAAATTCCCAATGGAAGAAATCGTATATTTTATCTCATCATTATTAATTAATGGAGATATTAAAGATCATGAGCAGTTTAATAGGCGTATTAAGAATATTTTGCTAGATGAAAATTTGAAACAAGAGGTAGAAGTATACTTGAAAACTTCTTTGACTTTATCAGAAACTGTATATTTGGAACTATTACAAGATATAGACTTCATTATAAAGAGAGAAGTCTTGTTTCAAATAAGGGGTAGTACAGGTATGAATGCAAAATATTATGATTCTATGCTACACAATTATAGAGCGACTGTTAATATCGCACAAGGATTGGTACAATTGATATCTAAATATTATCCTATAGTCTATCATGAAAAAATGATTTGTAATATTATGTTCTCAATTTTAAGCGCAATACAAATGAATAAAGAAAAATTACGAGTTATATTACTACATGATTGTGATATTTTTGAATATAAATACGTTGTTTTATCCTTGCAACAGTTCAGTTTTATAAGTTTGATATATACGTCTGATAGTGAGGGAAAATTGAATGAATTTTTAGATAAAAATTATGTTGATGTAGTTTTGAGTACGATAGACTATAATCGTAATCAAATTGAAGTCATAAATGTATGTAAGGTGTTTAATAGTATCGAAATCATAGAGATGACAAAAAGATTAAATAGCCTTTATCAGGAAAAAAACTATAAAAAAATTATATCTCAGATTTCTAATGAAAATCAATAATTGTAATATAGATGTTTGTGAAATAAAGAATGTTTATTCATATTATAAATTACGCTTTTACTTCATAGGGTGTGAAAGCTTAAACGAAGTATAAAGGGATATTTATAAAATTAAAATATATGATGTTACAAATGACGTAAACCAGTTTCCTGTTGGCTTACGTCATTTTATGTAATTGTTCCCAAATTCTCTTAAATCTTATTAAGAAAATTAATCTTTATCTGAGTTTGTGTTCAAACTTTCAAAAGTGTTCTCTGTTATGCAAAAAGTGGACAGCTCTTACTTCTATCTCATAATAATTATGTTCATTTACGGTATTAGTAAAAAAGGTTCTATCATTATTTTAATAGTTGTTCAATATTTAAAAAAAAACATTCACCTTTATAATTGGTTAAATCATAGTTTCTTTTTTTTATTCTATCAATTTTAGTGTATAATAAAACAGAGGTGATTTTGATGAAAATAGCACTGATTCAAATGAATGTTGAAGCAGGTAAATGTGAAAGTAATTATCAAAAAATGGTTGAATATATAAAAGAAGCAAAACTTGCTTCTATCGATATGATTGTCTTTCCTGCTAATGTACTTAGTGGTTACTATTTAGGTGATGAATGGTTAAATCATGAATTTTGTGAACTTGTTGATAGCTATAATCAGAAAATAATTGATTTAAGTGAAGAGATTGCGATAGTTTGGGGAAATATTCGTTATCGTCATCATCAACGATTTAATTGTGCTTTCTTTGCCTATCAAAAAGAAACACGTATGTCTGTGAAAAAGAATGAACATCAAGCAATGGCTGAAAGTCGTTATTTTAATGAAATGTCAATTGAATCTGAAATAGAATATAAAGGTCATTTGTTTAATTTAATGTTTGATGGTAAAACAGTGAATGATGTGACTAACATACTCTTAGGGCATCATCATTATATACAAGAAAACAAACGGATTTATAAAGATGATGTTTTGTATGTTAATCCAATTGGAATCCAAAACACAGGAAGCAATATTTTTGTGTTTAATGGAGGAACTGCCACTTACCTTCAAGGACAACTTGCAAGTCGTGCTAATGATTTACAAGAAGAGATGCATTTGGTAGAACTTGGAAAGGAAGGCATGTTTGGAAAACAAGCTAGTTTATTACATACGATTGTTTTTGCTATGAAAGAATTTGATCGCCAAATGTTTGGTATGAAACTTCCTTGGATTATTGGCTTATCAGGAGGTTTAGATAGTGCGGTCAATGCTGCTTTATTGAGTTTAGCGATAGGACATGAGCGAATCATTGCTTACAACATGGCAACGCGTTATAATTCGGATTTAACCAAGATGAATGCAACTCATTTAGCGAAGGCTTTAAATCTAACGCTAAAGAATGGCTCGATTGAGAAATTAAATGAAGCGACTCTTCAAGTTGTAAGTGAGTATGGATATTCTAGTGAAGGATGGAATTCATTAGTTACCGAAAACATTCAAGCACGTTTAAGAGGGCATTTACTCTCCACCTTTGCTTCAATTCATGGAGGGGTAGTCATCAACAATGGGAACAAGGTTGAGGTTGCTCTTGGCTATTGTACACTTTATGGGGATGCGATTGGTGCGATGGCTCCAATTGGAGACTGTTTAAAGACTGATTTATTCACTTTATCTGAAGAAATCAATGAGTATTATGGAAAAGAAATCATTCCGACTAGTTTGTTGCCAACAATCAAAGATGAAAAGCTTGAGTGGGAAATGCCACCAAGTGCTGAATTAAAAGACAATCAAAGTGATCCAATGAAGTGGTATTATCATGATTTATTGTTGAAACGTTATTTAGAAGGAATGTCAGTTGAAACCTATTTGCAAAGTTACTTAGATCAAAGCATCTATCAGAGTGAATTTGGAAAGTGGATTGAGTATTATGGATTACAAGAACCTGAATTATTTGTGAAGGATATTGAGTTTTTCTTTAATACACTACAACGTAATAGCTTTAAAAGAATACAATCTCCACCCATATTGGTTGTCAGTAATAAAGCATTTGGTTGTGACTTCATTGAAGTTCAAGGTACTTTTGATACTCCTCTTAAAAAAAGTCTCATTCAATCTATTTTAGAGATGAAAAGAGGATAAAAATGATACAGTATTTTTATGAAAAGTGTGATAAACTTAGAGAGGAGGATGACAAGAATGATAATTAAAGTAAATGATGCTAATAAATCAAAAATATTTTCTTACTGTGCAGTAGCCATAGTCGCTGTTTTAACCTTCTTTGCGTGTTATCGCATTGATGAATTAAAGATGTGGTTAAGTTCAACCATGTCATTATTATTTCCATTCATTTTTGGATTCGCTGTTGCTTTTTTATTAAACAAACCGATGGTTTTGTTTGAATCTTGGTTTCTTAAACTCAATATGAAGAAAAAAACAGCTCATAATTTCGCTGCTATTTTAGCGATAGTAACAGGGATTTTCTTTGTTGGATGTTTCTTTTATTTATTAATACCTCAAATAGGTGCTTCGATAGCTAATTTAGTTCAACAATCACCTGAGTATATTCAACGTTTTTCTCATTTCTTAGAAAAGTTCATTGCCCAAAACAATATTGATTTAACCATGCTTTATGATTTATATGGTTATGATATTCAAAATAACATCATTACATATCTAACTACATTCTTTACTAGTTCGTTACCACAAATGTTAACCTTAACAGGGCGTGCTGCTGGTATGTTATTCAATGTTTTACTTGGTATCATGGCAGGGTTATATATGATGCTTGAAAAAGAAAAATTTACCTTAGGAACGAAACGTTTCACTTATGCTTTTTTCTCAGAAAAGAGTGCTAATTATCTAGTTCGTTTCTCGAAAATTAGTGCTGATGTATTTAATAATTTTATTATCGGTAAAGCCATTGATTCGATAATTATTGGAATTCTATGTTATATCTTAATGAGCTTATTCAATATGCCATATGCTTTGTTGTTGAGTGTAATTGTAGGTATTACGAATATGATTCCAGTCTTTGGTCCATTTATTGGAGCTGTACCAGGAATCTTTATCTTAACGATTATTCATCCAATGCAAGGTGTATATTTTGCTTTATTAATTCTAGCCCTTCAACAATTTGACGGGAACATCTTAGGACCGATTATATTAGGGGATAAGCTTGGCTTACCTTCCTTAGCGATTCTATTCTCAGTCGTTGTAGGTGGTGGGTTATTTGGCATTATTGGAATGTTTATCGGTGTGCCTATCTTTGCTGTTATCTACATAGCGGTGAAGGAAGTCGTCGATGATCGACTTGCGAAGAAGAATTTAGAACTATAAGTCGTCTTAGTTGACGGCTTTTTTTAATATATTGCAATTAACTTCGTATCTTATTTTAGGGGGGGAAGAAGATAGATTCTTAAGGTTACTTGCAATATAAGTATTTCACTGATATAATGTGTTTCATAGAAACAGTGAAACTAGGTAATATAGTGAAAATCTCAAAACCATTAGCTTTAGAAGTAGTTAAAGAGAAGCTGCAAGTTATACCATTCATATCAAAAGTTATTGAACCAGTCGATCAGAAATTCAATTCTGATTTACAGGTTGTTTTAAATGACAATTATAAAATCTTCATTGATATTAAAGCCTATGATGAAATCTATCCACGCCATATTAAAGAACTAGTGAAAATCAAAGAAGCTCAAAGTAGTAAAAATTACTTAGTTCTAGTTACTTCTTATGTGTCCGAAGCTGGACATAATTTATGTTTTGAGAATGGGATAGGATATTTTGATTTATCAGGAAACTGTCTATTTTTATCTGATTCAATCTATTTATCTGAAAAAGGAAACAAAAATAATAATAAAAGTAAAAAAACTAAAAATGATATCTTTAATCCAAAATCACTTGTATCTTCGAAGATATTGCGTTTTCTTCTGGTGAATAAGCATAAGCCTTTTAAACTAAAAACTTTATCAAAAGAAGTGGATTGTAGTATTGGACAAGTATCGAAGGTAAAAGAAGCTTTGTATGATAAAGATATGGCTGAGTTTAGTTCTGAAGGAATAGAGTTAAGCAATATTCCTTCAATGATGAATGAATGGGCAAAGGAATATTCGAAGAAAGAAAAAAATGAAATATTATGTTATACAGTCGATTCACTTTCAGATTTTGAATATAGTTTGAAATCAATGAAGGAAACACAGAATATCGATTATTTCTTAACTGCACTAGCAGGTGGTGCAAGATATGCTCCAGTTGTCAGATACAATAAAGTTCATGTCTATATTCCTTCTCATCAAATTAAGTTAGCACTTAATTATTTGAATTGTAAAGAAGTAACGGATGGAGCTAATCTTGTAATCTTACCATTTGATGAAGATATTTATGTCTATGATAGTAAAATAATTAATGATTTATCCATAGTATCCCCGGTACAAGTATATTTAGATTGTATGCAAGTAAATGGGCGAGGAGAAGAAATGGCAGAAGAAATTCTGAGAAAGGAATTAATTTAATGAATGTCCTTCATAACTAAGCTACTCATTTCATATAGTAACTTAGGAGGTTTTGTTATGAAAGAGATGAACATAGAGAAAAGAATCTTAAAAGGACAGAGTGTTGATGAAGTTCTTGATGTGCAAGCCACTTCAAATTTAACGTATCGCAAAGACAATTCTGGTATTCATACCCTTGGTCCAATTCGTGTTCAAGGTACCTTTAGGGTGAAGGATGAACTTAAGCACTTTGAAGAAACATTAGAGATGGATATCCTTGCTCCACTATCTAAGTTAAGCGGGCAACCTTTTGAGATCAAAGTGAATGATGTCAATGGTATTGCTGATGATGGGATTATGCTTTACTTAGATTTAGCGATTGAAGGACTTAAAGAGGGAAATGAAGAAGAAGTTGTGAGTGAACCTGTGGATGAAGTCATGGATGAAACAGTTGAAGAAGTTAAAAATGAACCAGAAATTGAATGCATTGAGGACTTATTTGATGATGCGAATAATGTTTATACAAGCTGTCGTTTAATTGTAGCGAAGGAACATGATTCGTATGAAAGTATCGCTAAACGTTATGATGTGGATGTTAATGATTTAACAAGAGTGAACAGAAACAAGCCAATTGAGCCTAAAATATTAGTTATGTTACCTTAATCTTGGTTTATGTCTTGAATTATTGTCTACTTTCGGCTATAATATCATTCATAAATACAATGAATAGAAGGAGTAATATCAATTGAGTTAATTAGAGAACTTTGGGATTGGTGAAACAAAGGAACTTGATGATATGAAGGTAGTCTAGGAGTAGATTTTCTAAAAATTAAAAAGTAGGAAAATTCGCGTTCTTCAGCGTTATGAAGCAAGGCACATTATTGTGTAAATTAAGGTGGTACCACGTCAACAAGCGTCCTTTGCGGATGCTTTTTTTTATGAGGAGGCGAGAATTTGCAATTACCTGAAATTGAAAGTGAACGTTTAATCTTGAGGTGTATCGAAATTGAGGATGCACCGGATATCTTTGAATATATGCAAATTGATGAAGTAAGTGATTGCTTATTCTCATCGTGTAAAACATTAGAAGAAACGATTAAACATATTAAGGTTGAATTTCTTAGTTATCCTCAACAAGAGTTACCCTCTCCTTATGCAATCGTATTAAAGGACAGCGGTAAAGTGATTGGTACCTGTAACTTTCATACTGCGGATGATGCTTGCGGAGAAATTGGTTTCGTATTAAATCCACTTTATGAACATCAAGGATACATGCAAGAAAGTTTATTTTTCTTGCTTGAAGTAGGCTTTGAAATCTTAAAGTTCAAGCGAATTCAAGCGATGCATATTGTTGGTAACTTGAAGAGTGAGCGTTGTTTAAAAGCGTGTGGATTTGTGGAAGAGGGTATATTGAGGTCTTATTATTATAAAGAAGATAAACCACTGGATATGAAGATATATAGTGTGTTGGAAAGTGAATGGAGGAAATATTATGAGTAAAGAACTTGCCAGTAAATACAATCATTTAGAAGTTGAAAAGGATATTTATAAAACATGGTGTGAAGCCGGTTATTTTAAAGCAGGGGATAAAACAAAAGATCCTTATTGTTTAGTTATACCACCACCTAATGTTACAGGAAAACTACATCTAGGTCATGCGTGGGATACAACCTTACAAGATATCCTAGCTCGTTATAAACGCTTAGGGGGTTATGATACTCTTTGGTTAGCCGGAATGGACCATGCGGGAATTGCGACACAAGCAAAAGTAGATGAAAGACTTAAGAAAGAAGGAATTTCTCGTTATGATATTGGGCGTGAAAAATTCCTTGATCGAGCTTGGGAATGGAAAGAAGAATATGCTGGACATATTCGTGAACAATGGGCTACTTTAGGTTTAAGCCTAGATTATTCAAGAGAACGTTTTACACTCGATGATGGATTAAGCCAAGCAGTACGTAAAATCTTTGTTGATTTATATGAAGATGGTTTAATTTACCAAGGTGAACGTATTATTAACTGGGACCCTAAGGCAAAAACAGCTTTGAGTAACATTGAGGTTATCCATAAAGAAATAGAAGGGGCTATGTATACCTTCAAATATAAGGTTGTTGAGACTGGACAAGTTCTAGAAGTAGCGACAACACGTCCAGAAACCATGTTTGGGGATGTTTGTGTTTGTGTGCATCCTAAGGATGAACGCTATCAAGATGTAGTTGGTAAACATGTACTTAACCCTGCAAATGGAGAAGAATTAATTATCATTGCTGATGATTATATCGATATTGAATTTGGTACAGGCGCTATGAAATGTACGCCAGCTCATGATCCAAATGACTTCACGATTGGTGAAAAATACGGATTAGCGAAACCAATTTGTTTGAATCCTGATGGAACGATGAATGAATTAGCTCATGAATTTGAAGGAATGGATCGATTTGATTGTCGTAAAGCTCTTGTTAAAAAGATTGAAGACGAAGGAAACTTAGTTTCTATTGTGAAACATATTCATCAAGTTGGACATAGTGAAAGAACGGACGAAATTGTTGAACCTTATTTAAGTAAACAATGGTTCGTTAAAATGAAACCATTGGCTGAGGAAGTATTGAAACATCAAACAAACCCTGATGAAAAAATCACTTTCTATCCAGCTCGTTTTGAAAAGACATTCAATCAATGGTTAGAAAACATTGAAGATTGGTGCATCTCTCGTCAACTTTGGTGGGGACACCGTATTCCTGCTTATTATCATAATGAAACCAATGAAATCTATGTTGGTTTAGAAGCACCAAAAGATATCGAAAACTATCATCAAGACGAAGATGTATTAGATACTTGGTTCTCAAGTGCATTATGGCCTTTTTCAACATTAGGTTGGCCAGATAAAACCGATGATTTAGAACGTTATTTCCCTAATGATGTTCTTGTTACTGGGTATGATATTATCTTCTTCTGGGTAGCGAGAATGGCTTTCCAAGCACGTTATGCAATGAACTCTCGTCCATTCAAGGATGTTTTAATCCATGGTTTAGTTCGAGATGCTCAAGGACGTAAGATGTCAAAATCATTAGGTAATGGAATTGATCCAATGGAAATTGTTAATGAGTATGGATGTGATGCTTTACGTTTTTTCCTAACAACGAATTCAACACCAGGGCAAGATTTACGTTTCATTAATGAAAAGGTTGAATCTTCTTGGAACTTTATTAATAAGATTTGGAATGCAAGTCGTTTTGTTTGTATGAATCTTAAAGAAGACATGAAAATGACTGACCTTGATTTAACACAGGCTTCGATGATTGATAAATGGATATTAAATCGTTTAAATGAAACAATAACTTTTGTATCAACCAATATGGATAAATATGAATTTGCATTAGTTGGTAATGAACTTTATAATTTCATTTGGAATGATTTCTGTAGTTGGTATATAGAATTGTGTAAAGCTGGATTAAATAGTGATGATGAACAAGTTAAAACTGCGACAGTATCAACTCTAGTGACTGTGATTAGTGCAATTACACGTTTACTACATCCATTTATGCCATTTGTTACTGAGGAAATCTATTGTACAATTCCTCATGCTTGTGAGTCTATTAATCAAGAAACTTGGCCAACTTTATTGAATGTTGATATTAGCGATTCTGAAATGAATCAAGTGAGTGAATTAATAACAATGATTCAAGCAGTTCGTGAAATTAAGGCTGACTACAACCTAAAACCTAGTGCTCCTGTTAATATTTACATTCTTGATCAAAATGCTCAACCACGTAATGTTGAAGAAGCTGTGGCTGCCATTCTTGAAAAGATGTGTAAAGCTACTTGGTGTGTAGGTGAAATTAGTGAAGAAGTGGTTAGTAGAACGATTCTGAATGGTTCATTAGCGATAGCTTTAGCTGATATTATCAATGTGGAAGAAGAATTAGCTAAGAGTGAAAAAGAGATGAATCGATTAAAGAATGAAATTTCGAGAGCAGAGGGAATGTTAAGTAATCCTAACTTTGCGAATAAAGCACCTGCTGATAAAGTACAAGCTGAAAAGGATAAACTTGATAACTTCAAACAACAATTAGTGATGGTTGAAAACCGTTACGCTGAATTAAAAGCGAAAGGGTAAAAATGATGAACAATAAAATAGAAGTCGTTGATATCAAAAGTGAAGATGAAAGTATTCTAAGGAGTTTATCAATTCAATGTGAAGATGCTCTTGTTGGAAATGCACGCCATTTTACAGATAATGAAATTCATGCAATTGCGAACAAATTAGTCATACCAAAAGATGGTGATGTAAATCGTTATCGTTCTAAGTTTATATATGTGAATGAAGAATTAGTTGGATTTCTAGCTTATTATCAAGGATTTCCTTTTGAAAAAACAATTTGGATTTCAGCATTTTATTTGATTCCAGAATATAGAAGAAAAGGCATTGGTTCTAAAGTCATGGGAGCTATGAAGAAGAACGAGATTGACCTTGGTTATATGCAATTCGGAACCATTTTACATAAATATGATATCATGGCTCAAAAATTCTTTGAAAGACATCAATTTCATTTAGATAAGAGAACGAAAGAAGAAGAAATGCGTGGCTTTTTCTGTACTTATGAATTTAAAGATTAAGGATAAAGATGATGGTAGAAATATCATCATTTTTTTTAGCAATAAACAATGAATCAAATAGCCTTTGTTTAAAGTATTATTGAAGAAATTTCACTTTGACATTAATAAGATGAACAATTTTTTTATCACTTAGCACTAGCATTTTAGTCAGAAAAAGGTATAATATATGTAAGCGATTACACATATTGGAGGAGGTCATTTTTATGAAGACAAAATATGTATATTTATTCTCTGAAGGAAATGGAAACATGAAAGAATTACTAGGAGGAAAAGGCGCTAATCTAGCTGAGATGATTAATCTTGGAATGCCTGTACCTTTTGGTTTTACTGTCACAACTGAGGCTTGTAACCGATATTATGCTGATGGTGAAGTTATTCATGAAGAAGTAATGAATGAGATTTTTCAAAGTCTAGCTGTATTAGAAGAAAAAACAAATAAAAAATTAGGTGATATAAGTCATCCATTACTCGTATCTGTTCGTTCTGGTTCTCGTGCTTCGATGCCAGGAATGATGGATACCATTTTAAATTTAGGGATTAACGATGAAGTTGTTGAAACAATTGCGAATTTAACTGGAAATCCTCGTTTTGCTTATGATTCTTATCGTCGTTTTATTCAAATGTTTGCTGATGTTGTTATGGGATTATCAAAAGCAAAATTTGAAACAATTATTGATGATATTAAAGCAGAAAAAGATGTTCATTTAGATAGTGATTTAGATACAGAAGATATAAAAGAAATGGTTAAACGCTTTAAAGCATTCTATGCTCGTCAATTAGGCGAAGATTTCCCTACTGATCCAAGAGTTCAGATGATTAAGGCCGTTGAGGCTGTATTTAGAAGTTGGAATAATCCAAGAGCTATTTTCTATCGTCGTATGAATGACATTCCTAGTGAATGGGGAACAGCTGTAAACATTCAATCCATGGTATTTGGTAATATGGGAAATGATTGTGGTACAGGGGTAGCGTTTACTAGAAATCCTGCAACAGGTGAAAAGAAATTATTTGGTGAGTTCTTAATGAATGCTCAAGGAGAAGATGTTGTAGCTGGTACTCGTACTCCTCAAACTATTGATCAATTGAATGAAATTATGCCTGAAGCTTATCATCAGTTCGTTGAGATTTGTAATAAACTTGAACAACATTATCGCGATATGCAAGATATGGAATTTACTATTGAAAAAGGTACATTGCATATGCTTCAAACTCGTAATGGGAAAAGAACGGCTGCTGCTGCATTAAAGATTGCATGTGATTTAGTGGATGAAGGCTTAATCAATAAGGAAAATGCTTTATTGATGGTTGACCCAAAACAAATGGATTCTTTACTTCATCCTCAATTTGACCCTAAGAAAATAAAAGACGCTAAAGTGATTGCTAAAGGTTTAGCTGCTTCTCCAGGTGCTGCTTGTGGTCATATTAGTTTCAGTGCTGAAGATGCGATTGCTAAAGCTGCTATGGGACATAAAGTAGTCTTAGTTCGTTTAGAAACGTCCCCTGAAGATATTGAAGGAATGCACGTTTCACAAGGTATCTTAACGGTTCGTGGTGGGATGACTTCTCATGCTGCCGTAGTTGCTCGTGGAATGGGTATTTGCTGTGTATCTGGCTGTGGTGATATTAAGATTGATGAAGAAAATAAGACATTCACTGTCGATGGTGTAACTTATCGTGAAGATGACCCTATTTCAATCGACGGTTCAACAGGTTGTATTTATGGAGAATCAATTAATACAATTCCAGCTTCTATTTCAGGAGACTTTGAACGTTTCATGGGATGGGCTGATGAAGTAAGAACGCTTAAAGTACGTACGAATGCCGATACACCAAAAGATGCTGCACAAGCAATTGCCTTTGGTGCTGAAGGTATTGGTCTAGTTAGAACAGAACATATGTTCTTTGAAGGTGATCGCATTAAAGCAATGCGTGAGATGATTGTTTCTAAAACAGAGGCACAACGTAAAGCCGCACTTGCTAAGATTCTCCCAATGCAACAAGGAGACTTTGAAGCCATTTATGAAACCATGAAGGGATTACCAGTAACGATTCGTTATCTAGATCCACCTCTACATGAATTCTTACCAACTAGTTCTTATGATATCCAACAATTAGCAACGGATATGCGTATTGATTTAAATGACTTAAAGGGAATTATTCAAGGTTTACATGAATTTAATCCAATGATGGGACACCGTGGTTGTCGTTTAGCTATTTCTTATCCAGAGATTGCGGAAATGCAAACAAGAGCGGTTATTCAAGCAGCATTAGCTGTTAATAAACGTTTCCCTGAATATGATGTTCATCCAGAAATTATGATTCCTCTAGTTGGCGATAAAGCAGAATTGAAGTATGTGAAGGACATTGTTGTGAAAACAGCTGATGAAATCATCGCTGCTTCAAATATGAAACTTGACTACAAGATTGGGACAATGATTGAAATTCCAAGAGCTGCTTTATTAGCAGATGAAATCGCTGAAGAGGCGGAATTCTTTAGTTTTGGAACGAATGACTTAACGCAGATGACTTTTGGATTCTCAAGAGATGATGCGGGTGGATTCTTGAAAGACTATTATGAAAAATCAATTTATGAACAAGACCCATTTGCTCGTATTGATCAAAAAGGTGTTGGACGTTTAATTAAGATGGCTGTTGATTTAGGTCGTCAAACTCGCCCAGATATTAAATTAGGTATCTGTGGAGAACACGGTGGAGACCCTTCTACGATTGAGTTCTGTCACAAGATTGGTTTGAGCTATGTTTCATGTTCACCATTCCGTGTGCCAATTGCTCGTTTAGCAGCTGCACATGCTGCGATTAAAAGTAAAAATAGTAAATAGTAAAATTTCACTGTTGACAAAGCGCTTACATAATGATAAGCTAACTTTGTAAAAAGACATGTAACTGGTAATGCAGGCAGGATCTACAAATACAGATAGGCAAATTTTCTTTGTCCGATGTTTTGTAAGTCCTGCCTTTTTGTTATTCTGGCCAAATACAAATAAGTTCATGCTGAAAGGGAAAAAATATGAATTACAAACAAACAGCTTCCGATATTTTAGCGAATATTGGTGGAGAAAAAAATGTGATTAACTTAGAACACTGTTCTACTCGTCTTCGTTTCAATGTAGCGGATCAATCGCTAGTCAATGAAGGAAAATTAAAAAGTATACCTGGAGTCATCGGTGTTATCCTCAACTCACAAGTACAAATCGTTATTGGAAACTCAGTTGTGGAAGTATATGATGAGTTAGTTAAAATGTACCAACCTAAAGAAAACTTTACAGTTTCGACAAAAAAGAAAAGTATTGGTAGTGAATTATTAGGATTTATTGTTGGAATCTTCCAACCTTTAGTTCCAGCAATTGCAGGAGCAGGGGTATTAAAGTCATTGCTAATCCTTCTATCAACGTTTGGATTAGTATCGACAACTGACGGCTTATATGTTATCTTATCATCCATCAGTGATGCTACTTTCTATTTCTTACCTTTGATGGTTGCTGTTACGACAGCTTCTAAATTAAATACAAACCGATTAGTTGCTTTAGTTGCTGCGGGTGCCTTATTGTTACCAGCCAACGTTGCACTACTTTCTGAAGGATTCACAATCTTTGGAATTGCTGTGAAGAATGTTGCTTATAACTCACAAGTATTCCCTGCAATTCTTGTTGTGTTATTCCTTGGTTTATTAGAAAAGTACCTAAACAAAGTTTCACCAAAAGCAATTCGTGTCTTCTTTGTTCCAATGGTTGCTTTAGCGATAGCAGTACCTGTTGGTTTCCTCTTCTTAGGTCCATTAGGTTACACTCTTGGTGAATATCTAACTACAGCTATCTTATTCTTATATGACAAATTAGGTTTTGTAGGTGTCGGCTTACTAGCTGGAATTCTACCTTTCATGATTGCAATGGGTATGCATAAAGCAATGGTTCCATATGCTATCTCAACGTATGGTAAATTAGGTTATGAAATGATGTACTTACCAGCATCTCTTGCTCACAATATTTCTGAAGCTGGTGCTTGTTTCGGCGTATACTTTAAAGCAAAAGATCAAACATTAAAATCAGCTTCATTGTCAGCAGGTATTTCTGCTTTAATGGGAATTACTGAACCAGCTTTATATGGGGTAACGTTATTAAATAAAAAAGTATTATTAAGTGTTGTTTTAAGTAGTGCGATTACTGGTGGTTTCTGTGGATTAGTTCTTTTAAAATGTTTCGTTATTGCTGGTCCAGGACTCGCCAACATTACAATGTTTATTGATCCAAGTAACAGTATGAACTTTATTTATGGAATCATCGGATTTGCAATGGCATTTATATTATCTTTTATCTTCACACTAATCTTATGGAAAGAAGATGCAAATAAAACAGACGAAAAAGTACTCGTTGACAATACAAACTCAATTGTTTCACCAATAGTTGGAGAAGCAACAAAATTGGAAAATGTTAATGATGAAATGTTCTCTAAAAAAACATTAGGAGATGGTATCGCAATTCTACCAGAAATTGGAGAATTAAGAGCGCCAACAGACGGAACGATTAAAATGGTATTTGATACAAAACATGCCTTAGGTATGGAAACAGAACAAGGTGTTGAATTACTCTTCCATGTTGGTATTAATACAGTAGAATTAGGTGGAAAACACTATGAAAGTTTAGTTAATGTTGGAGATAAAGTTAAAAAAGGTGATTTATTATTAAAGTTTGACCTAGAAGAAATTAAAAAAGCAGGTTACGATATGATTACACCAATTATCATTACAAATTCAAATGAATTTGAAGTCACTGATTATCAATTCGGTGCAGCAAATACAAATACATCTTTATTAACAATTGAAAGGAAGCACTAATATGAGAAAATTTCCAGAAGGTTTTTTATGGGGAGGGGCAACTGCCGCAAACCAATTTGAAGGTGGTTGGGATAAAGGCGGAAAAGGATGGAGTGTTTCTGATTGCGCACGTGCCAAGTTTGACCTTGATGTTCAAGATTACTCAAAACACAACGAAATTACAACAAAGGATATCGAAGAAGCATTAGCTCATCCTGAAGATCTAGTTAATTACCCAAAACGTCATGGTAGTGATTTCTACAATCATTATAAAGAAGATATAAAATTACTCGCTGAAATGGGATTCAAAGTATTTAGATTATCAATTGCTTGGAGTCGAATCTTCCCTAATGCAGATGATGAAACACCCAATGAAGAAGGATTGAAATTCTATGATTCTGTTTTTGATGAATGTTTAAAATATGGAATAGAACCTTTAGTTACAATGTCACATTATGAGCCACCATTAAATTTAGTATTAAATTATGATGGATGGTATTCTAGAGAAGCAATTATCTTTTTTGAAAAGTATGTTCGAGTAATCTGTGAACGATACAAAAACAAGGTGAAATATTGGCTTACATTTAATGAAGTCGATAGTATTATTCGTCATCCTTATACGACAGGTGGACTAATTGAAGATCGATTCCCAGGCAAGAATTTTGAAGAAGTATGTTATCAAGCGATGCATCATCAATTTGTTGCCAGTGCTCTCGCTACAAAAATCTGTCATGAAATTATACCAAACTCACAGGTGGGTTGTATGATTACAAAGCTTTCATATTATCCAATGACATGTAAACCAGAAGATATCTTAAAAGCTCAACAGCAAATGAGAAATATCTATGCTTATTCAGATACACAAGTTTTTGGAGAATATCCATCTTATTTATTAAGCTACTATAAAGGACATAACATTCACATTCATAAAGAAGAGGGTGATGATTCCCTAATGAAAGATTATCCTGTTGATTTTGTTTCATTTAGTTACTACATGTCAAGTTGCGTTGCTCAAGATGAAAGCGGCATTGAAAAAACGGCAGGGAATACGGTCATGGGATTAAAAAATCCATATTTAAAAACAAGTGATTGGGGATGGCAAATTGACCCAATTGGGCTTAGAATATCATTAGTTGAATTATATGATCGTTACCGTAAACCCTTGTTCATTGTTGAAAACGGACTAGGTGCAAAAGATGAAATGGTTAATGGCAAAATTCACGATGAGTATCGAATTGATTATTACCGCCAACATTTCAAATGCATGCTTGACGCTATTGAAATAGATGGTGTAGAATTAATGGGGTATACTTCATGGGCTTGCATTGATTTAATCAGTGAATCAACGAAACAAATGTCAAAACGTTATGGTTTTATCTATGTCGATGCTGATGATTACGGAAATGGAACATTTGATCGATATAAGAAGGATTCTTTCTATTGGTATCAAAAAGTAATTAGTAATAATAGCTTAGATTTTGAATAAAAGGAGGTGTGAGGATGGTTCAGGTAAAGAAAGTACTGAATTCGAGTGTCGTACTTGTTGAAGATGAAAACGATTCAGAATACATTGTTATCAGTAAAGGACTCGGATATGGTCGTAAAAGTGGCGAAGTATTAGATATCGCTGAAACAACGTATCAAGTTTATATTCCTGTTGCTAGTGATAAAACAAAACAAATTGCTGAATTATTATCCTCAATTACTCCAGAAATACTCGACATCACACATAAAGTGATTTCCTTAGCGAAGGATAAATTACATACTGATTTTAATAACAATGTTTATTTTGTCTTAGCTGACCATATTAATTTCGCCTTTGACCGTTTGAAACAAGGGATGAATATAACGAATCGATTAACTTGGGAAATACAAAGTTTTTATCCTGAAGTATATGAAGTTGCTAAAGATTGTTTAGCCCTTATCAACAAGGAAATGAATGTTGAGTTTCCTGAAGATGAAGCCGTCAATATTGCGTTTCATCTATTGAATGCTCATTCATCAAATGACCCTGAATATGATAGTGCTCGTTATGCTAAACTTTTAGGTGAGTTAGTCAATATGGTTCGTTATTCATTGAATAAGAACTTAAAGCAAGATAGTATTCATTATATTCGGTTCATTACTCATATTAGATTTTTTGTTGAACGTTTCTTTACAGATCGAATGTTAGAAGACCATGGAGATAGTTTTTATCTTTCTTCGAAAGGTCAATATCAAAAAGAAGCTGAAATTGCTAATAAGATGAAGAATTATCTTTATGAAAAATATCAGAAGTTAATAACGGATGAAGAGATGTCGTTTTTAATTATTCATATTAATCGAATGCTTAGAGAGAATTAAAAAGCCACAAATTAAAATAGACCCCATTAATTGGACAACCAATTAGTGGGGTCTATTTCATAATCCATCCTTTTTTTAGTGTGCCGTGCATGGCCAATAAAAACTGTAGACACGCGGTAGTATCTACTTTTTTTAAATGATTATTGAATCTATTTCTTATTCTTACTATTAATTGAAACAACAAACTTTTCAAAGACTTCACTTGCGAAAGTTCAATTTGCAATTAAATACTTTTTTGTTTTACTCTTTTGTATACAAGTTTAACTGTTTTTCAACATCTCGCCCACCGTACATCACGCGAATAATCGTAACTATCGCTTTTTCTATATTTAGAATGTAAAACACACAATAATTGTCTACAGTCATAACCCGTAGCCCTCTACTAAACCAAGGCTCATATCTATATTTTTGGAATCTTTCTGGTAATTGTTCAAGTCCTATAATACTTTTTTTAAGCCGAATAAGCTGTTCAAGCGCATTACGAGGTATTTGTAATTCGAAATTAATATACTCATAAATACTTCGTAGATCTATATCTGCTTGCCAAGAAATTCAACATTAAAAATCATAAGAGGTAGTCTTTGCTAATATCTTCAAATACTTCACGTGCTGATTTTGTTTTGCCGGCATCAATGTCTGCAAATCCCTTTTTTAATTCTGCATTCATATCTTCCTTCGATAACTCATGAATAGCTAATGGTTTTTCAGTTGGAAGCCTCAGTTCGAAAGGAAGACCTCTTTGGAGAATAATTTGTTTATAAAACATATTAATCGCATTGGATGCAGGAATTCCAAGCATAGCAAGGATATTCTCTGCCTGTTCTTTCACATCCGGTTCAATTCTTGCATATAGGTTGGCTGTTTTTTGTGCCATATTTATGCTCCTTCCTAAACATACAATGTTTCTTATACTTATATAATAAACATTTGTAAGTACAAAAGCAATACATTATTTAACTTTTTTCAATAAGCTATAACTCTGTATAAAAATATGGATGTTAAGTTATAATTAATACGTTTTTTATATCAGTTGTTGAATTAAAAAACATGGATTTTGAGTCCATGTTTAATGATTGCAACCACTATGGCAGTTGTTACAGTTACCTCCACAACTTCCTTTTCCATTCTTTTTATCAAGGAATAATTTAATAGAAATGGAAATAAGAAGCAGAATGAGGAGTGAGGCAACGATGATTGTTGAAGCATTCTCAAGTATACTATTCAACATTATTTGTCACCCCTCTTTTATCATAAGGATTCTTACGGAATAAGAGGTAAATCAAGGTAGCAGATAAGATAAAGGCGATCATAGTCATTATGGTTAGACTACCTTCTGTAATAAATAATCCAAGTTGATAGACAATCAATGATATGACGTAAGCAAATACACATAAATAAGCAATCGCAAACATTGTCCATTTACTGTTGTTCATTTCTCTTTTTATAGCTCCCATGGCAGCAAAACAAGGAGCACATAATAAGTTGAAAAGAAGGAAGGAGAAGGCAGATAATGAAGTAAAGTCTTTTGCCATTAAAGTCCAGTATTCTAGTCCATCTTCTGCGACTTCAGCAAATCCATAAAGAACACCTAAGGTACCTACTACGTTTTCTTTCGCAATTAAACCTGTGAAAGTACCAACAGTCGCTTGCCATGTTCCAAACCCTAAAGGAGCAAATAGGGGAGAAACAAAGTGGCCAAGACTCGCTAGTAAACTATAGTTATTATCTTCGATCATGGTGAATGTACCATTTTCAAATCCAAAGGCTTGAAGGAACCAAAGGACAACGGAAGATAATAAGATAACAGTACCAGCTCGTTTGATGAAGGAAGAACCACGCTCCCAAGTACTGCGAAGAACGCCTGATAAGGAAGGAATATGATATTGAGGCAGTTCCATAACAAATGGGGCTGGTTCACCTTTGAAGGCTTTCATTTTCTTAAGAATGATACCGGAAATAATGACAGCAGCAACTCCAATAAAGTAGGCAAGGGGAGCAACCCACCAAGCACCGCCAAATAAGGCTCCAGCAATCAAAGCAACAATTGGCATCTTAGCACCACATGGAATAAATGAGGTTGTCATAATGGTCATTCTTCGATCATGTTCTTGTTCGATTGTACGAGATGCCATAATTCCAGGCACACTACATCCAGATCCAATTAACATCGGAATAAAGCTTTTTCCTGAAAGATTGAATTTACGGAAGATGCGGTCCATGATAAAGGCAACACGCGTCATATAACCACAGTCTTCAAGACAAGATAGGAATAAGAAGAGGATTACCATTTGAGGAACAAAGCCTAATACAGCACCCACACCACCAATAATTCCATCAACAAGGAGTCCAATTAGCCAAGGAGCGACACTTGCATTTTCTAGCATCGTACTAGCAAATGGTATAATCATTTCACCAAAGAGAACATCATTGGTCCAGTCAGTGACAAAGGCCCCAAGGCTCGTTACAGAAATATAATAGACAACAAACATCACAATCGCAAAGATTGGAAGAGCTAGGAATCGATTCGTAACAATCTTGTCTATTTGATCGGAGGTTGTTAATCGATTTTTATTTTTACGTTTAATGGATACTGACACTAATTGAGTAATATAAGCATATCTTTGATTTGTAATAATACTTTGAGCATCATCATCCAATTCTTGTTCACAAGCAATAATATGTTCTTCTAAGTGAGCAATCAAATCGGTAGGTAGTTTTAGTTCTTCGAGAACTTTTTCATCTCTTTCAAAGAGTTTAATGGCATACCAACGAATATTAATACCCGAAACATAAGATTCAATGGACTCTTCAATGTGAGCGAGTGCATGTTCTAGGGAACCACTATAGACATGGGGAAGTTCTATTGCTTTCTTTTCTTGAGCGAGTTTAATTGCTTTTTCTGCAACTTCTTTTGATCCAATTCCTTTTAGTGCTGAAGTTTCAACAACTTCACAACCTAAGGCTTTACCTAGTTTTAGTAAATTAATTTCATCACCATTTTTATGGACAACATCAATCATATTGACAGCGACAACAACTGGAATTCCTAATTCTATCAGTTGTGTTGTTAAATAGAGATTACGTTCTATGTTCGTCCCATCAATAATATTGATAATCGCATCAGGTTTCTCATTGACTAAGTAACTACGAGCAACCACTTCTTCTAAAGTATAGGGGGATAGTGAATAAATACCCGGTAAATCTTGAATCAATACATTTTTATGATTCTTTAATTTACCTTCTTTTTTTTCAACGGTAACACCAGGCCAGTTCCCAACATATTGAGCGCTTCCTGTTAAGTCATTAAACATAGTGGTTTTACCACTGTTTGGATTACCAGCTAAGGCTATTTTAATTTCATTCATACGATTCTCTCCTATTCTACTTCAATAAGTGCCGCATCATTTTTACGGATGGATAATTCGTAACCACGAATATTTAACTCAATTGGGTCGCCAAGAGGGGCAACCTTACGCACATGAATAGCAACACCTTTAGTGATACCCATATCCATAATACGACGCTTTAGTGCACCTTCTCCATGTAATTTAATAACTACTGTATCTTCACCAACTTTAATATCATTCAATGTTTTCATACGTGTTCCTCTCTTAGATCATAATTCTATTTGTCATACTCATATCAAGTGCAATTCGACTGTCTTTGATTGACAAAATCATATTACCTGCAATCTTAGATACGACAACTACTTCACTACCAACAACGAAACCAAGTTCTGCCAAATGTTGACGAACTTCATCTTTACCAGTGATTTTCTGGATAAAGTTCTTATCACCAATACTAGCCAGTGTTAAAGGCATTCTATTTCCTCCTTATGTTAGGCAAAGCTAACTAACGGTAATGGAAGTTTACCACGGCTAACAAAACATGTCAATATGGATTTGTGAGAAATTTATTTTTCTTATGAAAAGGATAATATTATTTGATATTGTCCTAGAAGGTGAATAAGTACTGTTTTAGTGAAAAAAACCTTCTAATTCGTTGGATTCGTGCTAAAACAGTGGTTTAAATTAATGGGATTCGTGCTAAAACAGTGGTTTCAATTCGTGGGATTCGTGTTATACTAACAGTATAGAGGTGACAACAGTGGAACTAAATAGAAAAATATACAATGAATTATTAAAGTGGAAACAACGTAGCCACGGAGAAAGCGCTATTTTAATTGAGGGAGCAAGAAGAGTAGGGAAGAGTTATATTGCTGAAAAATTCGCTCAACAAGAATATAAGAGCTATATTCTCATTGATTTCTCAAATATTAACGAAAACCTTCTGCAAGTATTCAATCAATTTAAAAATGACTTGGACAGTTTTTTTCAATATTTAAGTGTATATTATGAAACAAAACTTTATCATCGTGATTCTATTTTTATCTTTGATGAAATTCAGTTCTATCCTAAAGCACGAGCTTTAATCAAACACCTAGTAAAAGATGGTCGATATGACTACATTGAAACGGGTTCATTAATTTCATTGAAACAGAATGTTAAAGATATATTGATACCTTCTGAAGAAGAATCAATTACAATGTTTCCCTTGGATTTTGAGGAGTTTTGTTGGGCTATGAAAGATGAATTATCAATACCCTATATCAAAGAATGTTTTGATAAAAAAAAAGCAATAGGTGATGCGATACATAATAAGATGATGCATCTATTTAAAGAGTACGTTCTAGTGGGAGGAATGCCACAAGTGGTATTGAAATATGCAGAAACTAAGGATTTTCATGAAGTGGATAAAATAAAGCGACGAATTTTGAAGTTATATCGTGATGATGTAAGTAAATTTGCGAGTGGTTATGAATACAAAGTCCTATCTATTTTTGATGAAATACCAGCTCAATTATCAAAACATGAAAAGAAATTCAAACTTTCTTCTTTAGGGTGTAATGCTCGTTTAAGGATGTATGAAGATGCTTTCATGTGGCTTGATGAAGCGATGATAACGAATGTGTCTTTCAACTCAACTGACCCTAATGTTGGATTGGGATTATCGCGAGATCGATTAACAATGAAATGCTATATGATGGATACAGGTTTATTAGTTACGCATGCATTTTTTGATAATGCTAAGACATCTGCTAATGTGTATAAAGCCATCTTATTTGATAAACTAGAAATTAATGAAGGTATGATACTAGAGAATGCGGTTGCTCAAGCATTGAGAACAAAGGGTCATAAACTCTATTTTTATTCTAGGTATAGTAAGGAAGATAACAAGAATACAATGGAAATAGATTTCATTATTAAGGAAGAAACAATGACAAAAGCTAAAATCAGTGCCATTGAGGTTAAGTCAAGTAAAGGATATACGTATAGCTCCTTAGAGAAATATCGCACAAAATTTTCTAGCGAAGTGAAGGAATGCTATATTTTGCATACCAAGGATTTAAAATGCGAAAAAGGATATACCTATTTGCCTATTTATATGGCTATGTTTTTATAGCATAAAAAACAATTTAATTAAAAAAATAACCGATAGAGAAATCACGGTTATTTTTTATGTACTTAATTAATCAGATAAAACAAAAAGTTAAATTAAATGTCCTTTATCCAAGTGAAATTGTTTCTCATGTTCTAGGATAAAGGATAAACGATGAGAGATACTGAGTATTGTTTTTCCTTTAATCGCTTCCTTTAATACTTTAAGTATCCGCTCTTCAGTAACACTATCAAGATTAGCGGTAATCTCATCAAGGAGAAGAATAGGTGGGTCATTGACAAGAGCGCGAGCAATGCACAAAAGTTGTTTCTGTCCTTGTGAAAATTCATTACTAGTTTTTATTTCAGTATCATATCCTTGTTCAAAGTTCATAATGACTTCATCAAGTTCTACTTTAATACAGGCATCTTTAACTTGTTGAAAAGTGATATCAGGATCGTTCAACGATATTTGATCAAATATTGTTCCACGAATGAAACTGAAATTTTGTTCAACATAACCAAATATTTTCTTTTTCTCACGATTTGGAATTGAGATAATTGGATATGAATTAAGTGTAACTGTACCCTGTGTCGGCGGGTAGAGTCCCATAATTAATTTGAAGAGGGTTGTTTTACCTACACCCGTTACTCCTGTAAAGGTAATATTATTACCACCTTGAATATTAAATGAGATGTCCTTTAATACTTTGTGTTCCTTCGTATATTCAAAAAAGACATGGTTAAAGCTTATATCTTGAACACCATTTTTTAGAATAAAATCATGGATAAGTTTTTCATCTTTAGGTGTTTCTTCTAATTCATCAAAGAATTCATTTAACTTTTGAATTCCTGATATCCCTTTTTGTATTTTATTGATTTCCATTCCAAGTGATTCAATAGGATTAAAGAGGTTACTAAGATAATCAATCGATGCAGCTAGCATTCCAATGGAGAGTCCTATAAGATTGAACTGGGAAGCTGACAATAGTACGATGATACCAATGACAAGATACTTTATCATTTGAACAAGCGGTGCGTAGAAAGAATCATAACTATTTACTTTTTCTTTTACTTTGAAGTTATCAACTAAACATTTTCTATAATTCTGTTCCATATAAGTTTCCTTATTAAACAACTTAATCATTTTAATGTTTTGTATAGTCTCATTTAATTGTTGATTCACTTGTGTTATTTGGTATAAGTTACTCCGTTGTGCCTTCAACATATTTTTTCTAAAAAACTGAGTTATAAAATAAATAATTGGAATCAAAATAAGAGTCAATAAAGATAACTTCCAAGAAAATAAATAAATGGATATTAAAATTCCAATAATTTTTAAGCAATCAATCAGTAAACTAATTAATCCATCACTAAATAACTCATGGAGTGAGTTTACATCGTTCATAAATCGAGAAGTAATTTCCGCGGCTGAGTTTTTTGAAAAATATTTAGAATCAATTCTTTCCAGCTTTAAAAACATGGCATATCGACATTCAAGACTCATCTTAACTCCAAGAAAGGCTAAAAGGGTATTCTTAATAAAATCAGTGATAGCAATTATAAATATACAAGTAAGATATAGAATCGCTATTTCTATGATTCCATTTGTTTGTTTCATTGTTAAATGTTCATCAATTAGAATTCTCATTAATTGAGGAGGTAATAATGAAAATAAAACAGTTAGAAGAACTGTAATGATTAATGCAACCAATAACCAAGGATACTTTTTAAAGCATTTTTGTATGGAGAGATAGAATAAATTATTCATGGTCGATTCCTCCCGCTTTTAGTAATTCCCGATAATCTTTATTTTCTTTGATTAAGAGTTCATGAGGAGCATAGGTAGAAGTACCATCATGATGAAGAATAAGGACTGAATCCATTTCATTAAAGTACGGTAAACGATGCGAAATATATAAGATGATTCGATTTGAATAATGGCGTTTAAGGTTTTGTATTATCTTATATTCAGTGGCCAAATCAAGAGAACTACAAGGGTCATCCAAGATGAGTATAGGGCAGTTCGTATACAAAGCACGAGCTAAGGCAATTCGAGATTGTTGACCTCCGCTAAGTGTACAACCACCACTTCCAATCAGGGTATCAACGCCATCACTCCTAGCCTTGATCTCTTCATCTAAACACACATCTTGTAGTACACTGTCGATTGATTTATCTTCACCAAAAGTGATGTTGTTGCGGATTGTATCATTAAATAATTGTGATTGATGACCACAGTAGGCAATAAATGAGATTAGTTCTGTTGATGAATAGGTAGATAGTTCTTTGTTGTTAAGAAGAATTTGACCTGTATAGGGAACTAGATTAAGTAAACCTAAACCGAGGGTTGTTTTTCCAGAGGCAATGGGACCACATATACCTATAAAACAACCAGAAGTTATTTGTAAACTTAAGTCTTTGATGATGGGAGTATTGTAACTGAAATCTACATTTTTTAATTGAAGTGAAACGGATTCATGAGTTAAAGTTTTATTAGAATTAAATTCTTCAAATTCGCTAAAGTGTGGTTTAATTCTTTCCCAAGATACACTTGCCATTTGAAACGAATTAAATAGTTTAGCCGCTTTACTTGCTTTAACACTCAAAGCATTAAAGATGAGTAGATAGGCAGTGAAGGACCCAAGACTCCATACTCCATCAATAACTTTTTGACCACCTATTACAAAAACACCAACAATGCCAATCAAGGAGAGGGCGTTGTAAAGGGGATAGAGTGCATTTTGCATCAAATCAGCTTTAAAAGAGCGAGTCGCGTGTTCATTTAATGTCTTAAGATAGGGAATTCTTAGATTCTTTGAAAGTCCGTGAAGTTTAAATAATAGGGCATGGTCAATCGATTCATAAGTCAAACTGGTGAGTTGAGTTGAAAGATCTCTGGATGCTCTTGTATAGAGAACAATCTTATTTTTTAAACCTTGAGCCAAGAATAAGGTGATTGGAATAAAGATAATGACAACAAGTGTAAGTTTCATATCTTGAACCATCATTGCCAGTACATAGGAAATGATTAAAACACCTGTATCAAAGACTTCAGTTGTACCTTTACGCATTCCTTCAACACACAATTCAACATCCGTGATTATTTTATTCATCCAATCACCGGTAGAATCTTCAAAAGATTCTGTGATATCAAGATGGAGCATTTTATTAAATATCATCAATCTCATCGTGGCTATTGTTTTATTCGCGAATAAGCGAACAGCATAACGTTTAATGATTCTTGCTATTTGAAGGAGTAAAACAACAAGAAGAAACTGTGAAAAAGCACTTAATAATTGAGTGAAACCAACATTTCTAACGAACTCATCAATTAAGTACCCTTGGTATATAGCAATTAAGGGGAGGCCTCCATTGAAGAGACAACCAGAGATTGTGGCAATCAAGACCACTTTCCATTCCTTCAACCAATAACTTTTCAATTGATAAGGTTTTGTAGTTGGAGTTATTTTAATTTTCTTCATAATATTTCAGTAAAGTTTTAAAATCATTTTTTCTTTCGGTTTTAGACTTGAGATAAAGACGATTTAAAAGTTCAATAAAAAATGTACTTTCTTCGGGATTCAACCCTTCAAGTAACCAACTATAAAAAAGGGTTTCAGTTTCACTTTTACTATCTTTCACATCATTCGCTAAATCAGTGGCATAGAGTTGTTTGCTTCTTGAATCAATTGGATCAACAATTGTATAAATATATCCCTTCTTTTGAAGATTAGCACTTCGTCTTGCGATGGCTGCTTTATCTAAATGAAGCTTTTCACATAACAAGGATTGTGTGCTACCTGGATGATGGCGAACAAAGTGAATGAATTCATATTCAGCAACACCAAGCCCTGTGTTTTTTAAAGCAAGGCTAGTAAATTGTTGTGCGTTTCTTGCTATTTTAGTTATTTTACGTTCACTGTTATCCATAAGACCTCCATATAGTTGATATGTCAACTATATGAATAGTAACGTTTTCTTTCTTATCTGTCAATTAGAAATAGAAAGAAATTCAGATAAATGAAATAGATTAACTATTAAGGAGAGGAGATAAGCAAATTGGAGAGTTCAACCCTTATTAGAAATATCCTTAATGTGAATCTATATGAACTATATCATTTAATTCGTGATTGTGCCCAGTGGATAATTGCGCAATAAATCGGTTCGAAATGTATAAACGAGTTTTTGCTGGGTATCTTATCAGTGGAGGTATTCAAGTATGAAACTTAACAAAATGATTAGTATTCTAAGTGTAGTAACACTCTTTACATTAACCGGTTGTTCATGGTTTGGCGGGGATGAAAACAATGACCCTAAAACCGAAGATAACATGAATGGCACAGATTCTGACATGAATGGCAATGATTCAACAAATAAGACTAGTACCATTCAAGACATGATGAACTCATTTGATACAGCAGGCATTACTTATGACAACATGACAGAAATTGAGAACATGGATTTCGCAGCTCATGAAGGACGTATGTTTGATTTAAATGGAGAACGTGTTTATTTATATCGAATGAATATGGAAGACGAAAAAATGAGTGATATGATGAAAAAAGCGAATGATGAAGGTGTAGTAACAATCAATAACAATGGTGTTGATGAAGAATATAGCGCCCTTGTTAATAATGACTATATGATGGTTTATCGTAAAGGAGCAATGATTTCTCCTTTAGATACGACATTCAATGGTTATACTATGAAATAGACCGAGCAATCGGTTTATTTTTTTTCTTGTTTATGTTATATTAATTAGACAGAGGGTGAGCCATATGATCATTAATGCGATACTTAAAAAATATATCAGGAAAGATTCCGATTTACGTGATTCTTTTATTCGAGAAGAAATTGGTAAATTAGGTAGTTTAATTGGGATAGGGATTAATGTTGTATTATGTACAAGTAAGATTATTATTGGTACTCTGTTTCATAGTATATCAATTAGTGCTGATGGAATTAATAATTTATCTGATGCAGGGAATTCATTGATTTCTTTTATCAGTTTTAGATTAAGCGCTCGTCCAGCAGATAAAGACCATCCTTTTGGACATGCTCGTTATGAATATATTGCTTCAATGATCGTAGGAATTTCAATCTTATTATTAGGTTTTGAATTAATTCGTAATTCAATTGATAAAATATTGAATCCTACTCAAGTTCAGTTTTCTTATATTGCTGTAGGTATTCTTGTCTTATCTATTCTTGTGAAAGGATGGATGTATCTGTTTAATAAAAAAATGGGAACAGCCATCAATTCTAGTGTAATGAAAGCGACAGCCGTAGATTCACTCTCAGACTCAATCGCAACAAGTGCTGTCTTAGTATCTCTGATTCTTTCAACGCTCTTTGATATCCAGTTAGATGGCTATATGGGTGTTGTTGTGGCTTGTTTCATCATGTACTCAGGTTTTAATATACTAAAAGATACCCTGAACAAATTATTAGGAGAAGCACCTGATCATGAATTTGTGAAATACATCGAGAATAAAGTAAAGAACTATGAAGGTATCTTCGGTATCCATGACTTAATGATACATAGTTATGGTCCTAATCGTTGGTATGCGACTTTGCATGCGGAAGTGGATAGCAGCGTTGATTTACTTAAGAGTCATGATTTAATCGATAACATTGAACGTGATATTCTATCGGCTGATAATATTCATTTAGTGATTCATCTTGACCCAGTAGTGTTAGATAATCCTAAGATAAGTGAACTTTATGATTTTATGAAAGAGACTCTTAAAAAAATAGAGCCAACTCTAGAGATGCATGATTTTAGAGTAGTCTTAGGCGAAACACATAGTAATTTAATTTTTGATCTAATGATTCCTTATACATGTCCATTAAAACAAGAAGAGATTCAGTTAAAAATTAATCATGACATTAAGATGAAAGATGAAACCTTATTCACAGTAATTACATTTGAGCGACCTTTTTCATCAACTGATTAGGATTCAGTAGTTAAAAAACCAGATAAATGAATGTATTCATTATTATACTTAATAAGAATTGGATGAGCTTGTGTATAAACAAGTTGATCCAGTTTTTTATATGACTGATAGAGTTTACCTAAACTTAGGATATTGACATTAGTTTTAATATCTTTGAGTAATGAATTAATCTTAGGTAAAGTTATTGAACTACTTAAATCCTTTAAATCATCAAAGGTATATTGATTCTTAAAGTCCACATAATTAGTTATATGAAGCGAGAATTCTCGACTTAATGACTGCATTAAACAGGTTGGTGCTGAAGAAAAGTCAACTTTATTCAAGGCTACTTTCTTAAATTCGGCACAGGTTAAAGGAACAATCGTGGACATGGGAAGTGATAAAACTTCGATGTCTTTTAAGTCATTTGTATAATCAATGATATACGTTGTATCATTGCCAACGTTCATGATAACTAATTGATTACTATCATTTGCTTTTATTGGTTGATTCATTAATAACATACTTAATAGTATAAGACTTGTTTTTTTCATAGGACACCTCTTTCTTAGTGTGTTTGGATTATGGGAATATTATGCGAAAATCATAAAGTTAATGAACTTTTGGTGTAAATAAGAGTTCATGTGATATAATAAAATAGATATTCAATGTTTAAATTAATGAATAAAAATGATAGATATAGATTAAGGAGAAAGTTATGCGAGATTTTGATTTAAGAGCGTTACAACTGAAAGAACTTGAATGCTTAAAGGAAATAGATCGCCTTTGTCGTAAGCATAAACTTACTTATTTTTTAAGTTGGGGAAGTGCAATAGGTGCTATCCGTCATCAAGGTTTTATTCCTTGGGATGATGATATTGATTTAATGATGCCTATGGAAGATTATTTGCGATTTAAGGAAATTACTAAGAGAGAGCTATCCGATGATTACTTTTATCAGGACTGGGAGAGTGATCCTTATTACTATTCTAGCTGGGCTAAGATACGCTGTAATAACACAACCAGTATGATTCGTTCTATGCAAGATTATCCAATTCATTTTGGTGTATGCTTAGATATTTTTCCACTTTTACCTTATCCTAGTGAAACACTAAGTGGTTTTGATGCTTTCTTAAGTAAATTAGTCACTTTTTTCTCATGTAAAAGATTGAATGATGCTCATCATGGAGATGTTTTTTATACGAATAAAAAGCTAAAATACTTTCCTGTTTTTCTATGTGATTTTGTACGTAATCATGCTTTTTCATTATTGATTCGTAAACGTAATAGAGAGTGTCCATATGTATTGACTAATGGTAATCGAACCTTTGATTTAAGTTATCCTAAATCATACTTTGAACATGCGATAGAGGTTCCTTTTGAGGATTGTAAGTTAATGATAAATAGTGAGTATGATGCGTTTTTGAGTGCATATTACGGTGATTATATGAAGGAACCTGAAGTGCATGAGCGAGTGGACCATGGGGATATCATTGTTGATTTAAATCAATCTTATACAGTTTATCAGAAACTTCGAGGTATTAACAATGAGGACTAAAAGAGCCATCTATAATTTTCTAACGGATTTTTTTCCTCTAATCTTAATGACTGTGATTGGTTTATTTAGATTAAAGCTATTTACTTTGATTCTAGGTGAAGAACTCAATGGATTAAGTCAAACTTATGCGAATATTATGGGTTATTTAATGATTATGGATGGGGGACTTGGAAGTGCCTTAATCTATCGTTTATTTAAACCCTTAGCGGATAATGACACTAAAAAAATATCTTCACTAGCAGCGGGCGCTAAACGGATTTTTAGGATTGTTTCATGGTTAATCTTAGGTGTTGGAATTCTTGCTTCTTTCTTTGTCTTTAATTTCATTAAGCTTGAAGATAGTTCCTTATTAACATCGGGTTATATTCAAATGACGTTCGTTCTTTATTTGATGAGTGCGGTTATTCCATACTTCGTCATTGTTTATTCTTCGATGTTTGAAGCAGGACAACGTAAATATGTAACCAATATGGTTAATCAACCAGTGATGATTATTAAGAGTATCATTGAGATTATCTTTATTCTTAATGGTTTAGGCTTTGTAGCGATTTTAGTTTTGATGATTGTTTCTAACTTAACGGCTGCCCTAATTATTTATATTTTGGCTCGTAAGGCGTTTAAAGAAGTCGATTTTAATCAAGAAGAAAAGAATTATGAGATGATGGGTGATGTGAAACATCTACTTGTTCATAAAGTGGGTTCACTCGTTGCTTATAATATTGACATCGTCTTGGTTTCTTCAATGATCGGTGTTAAGGAAGTTTCTACGTATGCTGCTTATAATTTTATCACAAGCAATTTAATGACGATGATTGGTAAGATTACATATAGTGTTACTGCGGGAATTGGTGATTTACTTGCTCGTGATAGAGCAAGAGCATTTAGTGTGTTTAATGAGTTTAATGCCTTATCCTTTTTCATTGCTAGTATAATTTGTGTCCCCTTAGTGCTTGTATTTAATCCTTTTATTCAGATATGGATGGAGGGGGCAATTTCAACGTCGTGGACATTAGCTATCTTATTTGTACTACAATTACTCTATTATTTAATTAGAATGCCACTGATTGCTTATACGAATGCTGCGGGTCTATTTAAAGAAACACGAATCTGTCCAATTATTGAATCAGTGGTTAATTTAACGTTATCATTAATCTTGATACAAGTTATAGGTATTCCAGGTATCTTAATTGGAACTTTTATTGCTTATTTAGTCTCTGATTATTTTATTAAACCTATTATTATTTATCGTAAAGTTTTTAATGAAAAGGTACTGCCTTATTATTTACGTAACTCATTCTATCTTATTGTGATGGTTATCTCAACTTATGGTGGTTACTTATTGATTCCATATCTACCTTTTACTGGATACATTACTTGGTTCTTAAGTTCATTGTTGATTTTTGTCATTAATGGCATACTAACTTTGATTATTTATATTGTCTTTAAACAAGCACCATTTATGAAAAGAGTAAAAGAAATACTAATTCGTAAAGGATGGTTAAAAGCATGAAACTAAGTGTACTTGTTACGGCTTATAATGCCGATAAGACTTTAAAACCTTGTCTTGATTCCTTACTTAATCAAGGGATTGATGATTATGAAATTATTGTTGTTAATGACGGAAGTAGTGATCATACTGCAGAGATTATGAATGAGTATGAAGTTAAATATCCTAAGATATTTAAAATGATTCATCAAGAAAATGGTGGTGTAAGTGTTGCGCGAAATAGCGCTCTTAATGCTGCTTTGGGTGAGTATGTCACGTATGTTGATAGTGATGATTTTGTTTATGAACTTTCATATGCGCATATTCTTAAAATAGCGAGCCAACATAATAGTGATCTTGTTGTCTATGATGCTAATTATATTACCTTAGAAGGCGTTGAGTCACCTTTTCGTATGTTGAACCTGGAGTCTGGTTTGATCTCTTCTCAACAGTATTATTTAGCTCCACCTTGTCCGTGGAATAAAATCATGCGACGACGTTTATTTATTGAGAATAAATTAAGTTTTAATGAAGGCATGATTTATGAAGATTATGCACTGATACCCAATCTAGCACAAACTGCGAAATCCATCTATTATTTAGCTGAGCCTTTGATTGGTTATGTGTTATCTGATAATTCAATCATGCGTTCAGCTTCATATAAAGCTAAATCAGTGGATATTATCAAAGCCAGTCAAGTCTTACTGGAGCATTGTGATATGAAGCAGTTTTCACTAGAAGTGGAGTATGTAATTTATGAACATTTGCTTGTTAATAGTGCTCGTTATTTTCTAGCCTATGAACAATATGAAGTGATTCATCAAATAGCTGATTTTATGAAAAAGAATTTCCCAAATTGGAAAAAGAATCCATATATAAGATTAACACCATTTAAAGACCGTTTTATTTCGGGGTTATTTATTCATAAAAAAGCAAAATTGGTTCAATGTTTAGTTTCGTCTAAAAGAAAGATTAGGAGTGTATAGTATGTTTAATAAAATCGGAAAACTTAAAATAGAATATTGGTTAATGGCTGTAATCATCCTTCAACCTCTTATTGATATCTACCGAACTTTTTTTCAAAATAAAATAAGTATCGGTGTCTTTAATATCGAAGAATTAGTTAATATTGCTTTAATTGGTTTTGTTTCATTAATCGCATTGATTAAATTAATAGACCAAAAGGATAAAAAGCATTTAATAATATATGGTGGTTATTTTGTTTTGCTACTCATCTATTTGATGATGCATGTCATTAGTGTATCAGGGTTTGATGTAAGTCAATTTCCACTTGCGGATATTTCGCATATCCACAATATCTATTACATTCTTCGTGCTTATGTTATGCCGATTGTCTTAATGTTTGCCGTTTATACTTTAGGTATTGATGACAGGAAGTTTTTGACGGCAATTAAAACAGCATCAATCATTATTTCAATGGTTATTGTTGTAAGTAATCTTACTGGGACTTCACTGGTATCTTATAGTGATGAAACCCAACAAATCTTAGGAGGAATTTTCTCTTGGGGTGATTTACATAGTGAATCTCAATTTGAACTTTATACTTCTAAAGGTTTCTTCTATTCAGCGAATCAAATGAGTTCTTTACTATTCGCTATGATGCCAATTGTCGTGGGTGAATTCATTACTCACTGCAACCTAAAAAATGGAGGAATTCTAGTACTTCAAGCCTTAGCAATGTTGTTCATAGGAACTAAAACAGGCTCACACGGTGCTTTAATTGCGCTAGGTTTTGTCTTAGTTGTTGCGATTGTCCTTCATCTATTAAAAACAGATCGAATCAAACAATTAATAGTAATTCCAATAGTTGGAGTTATTCTATTAGCTAGCTATGGTTTATATACAAAATCACCTTCAAAGTTAAGACTTGATTATTTAACGTATTTAAATCAACCAGAGAATGATCGTGAAGAAAAAGAAACTGTGGAATTAAAAGGTCAACAAATGGTTCGTTATATTGAAGACAACTATTGGTTTTATTACATTAATGAAGAATTTATAAAGACTTATCCTGTGAGTGATCACTTAGATTTTTGGATTAAAGCAGTTAATCGCGAACGACATTTAAACCGTGATAATCGTAACTTTAAGGTATTTATGATTAAGGATATTGTGGCTAATAATGATAATGCTTTAGACCCATATTTTGGTATTGGTTATTTAAGCAATGTTCCATATACTGAAAGAGATTATATGTTCCAGTATTTCATCTTTGGAATAGTAGGCGTTATCTTATTAATGGGACCTTTCTTTGCGGCAGTTATTTATGCAGGATTTTTAATCTTACGTCGTTTTAAACAAAAGGCGACCTTACTGAACTTTACATTAGGAATAGCTATCTGTAGCTATTTTGTGACAGCATTTATTGCTGGACATACGTTTGGAATCTTAATGAATATGATATTTATGGCCTTCTATGCAGGGAAATTGTTATATAACGTTAAATCTGAAGTAAAGGAGTGATTCTTATGAAAATTGTATTTCTTCAACAGGTAAGTGATGCTATGGGAGGCGCTGTGATGGTTAATTGTTCATTAGCGCGTCAGTTTTTAGTTCATGAGCATGAGGTAACATTCTTATCAATCCGCAAGTCAGGGAAGAAGAATACGGTACCCTATCCTTTAAATGCCGAACTTAGATTGATTAATGACAGGACAATATGGGATGTACCACGATTGAATGTGATGAAAGACCATTTTCTAAAAGGGGATTTCACTTGTGCAATGAAGCAATTAAAGAAAAGAAGAAATTATGATAAAGAACTACAATACGATTTTGAAGTATGTAGGAAAACAATGGAAGAACTAGCACCAGATTTTATTATCTGTTCACATTATGAGTGTTTAGAGGGTATCCCTTCGGATTACTTAAAAGTTACTATAAACCATTATCACACTACTTTCACTCAAGTACTAAAAAGTAGTAGTCAGGTTCGTTTCCTCAATCGATATAAGGATAAAATAGGGCGCTTCTTATGGTTAAGTAATGCTACTAGTAATGAAGCAAAAAAAGCAGGTTATTCAAACTCGTCTTTTATCTATAATCCGATTTCATTTCTTAGTGATACCGTTTCAGATGTCGCTAATTCTCGTAAAGTTGTATTTGTAGGAAGATTTTCTGAAGAAAAAAGAGTTCCTTTATTAGTGAGACTTTTTGATGAAACAATTAAAGAATATCAAATTAAGGGTTGGGAACTATCTATCGTTGGTTATGGAGAACTTGATAATGAAACAATGAGTGTCATTGATTCAAGAACATATATTAATTTGTATCCACCTACCTCAGACGTGAAGTCACTCTACTTGAAATCAGCCTTATTGTGTTTAACTAGTAGCTTTGAAGGTCTTGCTTTAGTTATTATTGAAGCTGCTGAGTGTGGTGTTCCATCCATCGCATTTGAGTTCTCAGAATCAATCGCTGAAGAAATACAAAATGGAGTTACTGGTGTTGTCGTTGCTCAGGATCAATTTAAAGAATATAAAAAACAATTAGCAGAATTAATAATCCATGAAGATAAAAGAGTTCAAATGGGACAAGAAGCAAAAGTATTTGCTACGAAGTTCCATCAAGAAACGATTTATGAAGAATGGATGAATTTATTTAAAGAAATGAGGGATGTTGCATGAAGCTAAGTATCATTGTTCCCATCTATAATGTTGAACAATATTTAAGAGAATGCCTTGAATCCATCGTTTCTCAACAAGTAGAAGATATTGAAGTGATCCTTGTTGATGATGGTTCAAAGGACCAATCCTCTCTAATTATGGAAGACTTCTATCAACGTTACCCAAATTTATTTACCTGTATCCATAAGCCAAATGGTGGGCTAGGAGACGCTCGTAATGCCGGGGTTAAACTTGCTTTGGGTGAGTATATAGCCTTTATTGATAGCGATGATTTTTTTGCTGATGGAGCTCTTAAAAAACTACTTGATTGTGCGAATCATAGTGATGCGGATATTATCTGCTTTGATTTCTATTGGTATTATAGTGAAGAAAATAAGCAAGCTCGCAAATTGTTGCCTAGACAATTCTCAAAATTGAACGACCATACTTTTGTATTAAGTGACCCTTCAGCTTGTTTCAAGATTATAAGACGTAAAATTTATGAAGAAGCTAACATTACTTTTCCAAATAGACTTTGGTATGAAGATTTAGCTACAACTCCAGCATATGCTCTCTATACTAAAAAAATTGCCTACTTAGAAGAACCTTTGATAAACTATCGTCAAAGACCTGAATCAATTATGTCTCAAGATAAATATTCACCACGACTCTTGGAAATTAATGAGTCGATTCGTATGATTAATGAAAAATTAAAGGGAAGTGAATATCAAGAGGAAATGGAGTATTTAGCTCTTTACCAACTTTGTTATAATGCTTCATCTCGTTTTTTCGCAGTTAATGGGGACCAAGAATATAAGAAATGTTTACAAGCTTTAGAAGAACTTTATCCTAACTGGCAAAAGAATAGCTATTATCAAAGAAAACCTAAAGCCTTCAGATTGTATTGTCAATTAGTGGCTAAAGAAAAATTTGCTATGGCTAAATTACTAATTAAATTAAGAGGGTTACGCTAATGAAGGTCAGTATGATTGTACCTGTTTATAACACAGAAGCTTATCTTAGAAAGTGTTTGGATTCCTTAGTTAATCAAACGTATAATGATTTTGAGGTTATTGTTGTGAATGATGGAAGTCCTGATAACTCCCAGTTAATTCTTGATGAATACGCTAAAAAATATCCTTTTATTAAAGCTATTGAGAAAAAGAATGGTGGGTTATCTGATGCCCGTAATGTTGGTATTCGAAATGCAAGTGGCGAGTATATTGGATTTTTAGATAGTGATGATTATGTCCTTGAAGACATGCTTGAAAAGATGGTAAAGAAATGTGAATCGGGTGACTTTGATATCGTTTGTTGTGACTTAGATTTTATTTATGAAGATGGACATAGACAACGCATTGTTTCTTCAATTAGCGAAGATCTAAATGATGAGGTTTCTATTAAGAAAAGTATGACTCGCATCTATCCAGCGGCATGGAATAAATTCTATCACAAACGTTTATTTACCCATGGTGTTTTCTTTACGAAGGGTGTCTGGTATGAAGACATGGAATTCATTTATCGACTCTATCCCTATATTCACTCAATAGGGGCCGTTAGTGAACCCTTTAATCAATATGTTCAACATCCAGGTGCTATAACTTCTACTTATAATGAAAAGCTATTTGATTACATTAAAAACTGGCATACAATCTTATCTGATTATCGTGCTTTGAATTTATTTGATCAATATCATGATGAATTGGAATATAGCTGTGTTCGTTATTTGTATGCGACTTTTATTAAAAGAGCAGCTAACTATCCTGATATTAAAACATTCCATCGTGCCGTCAATGAAGCCATGGATTTTGTGAAAAAAGAATTTCCGAATTACCGCAAGAATCCTTATTTTAAACAACACGGAGCTAAAGGTTATTATTTGTTAGGGTTTAATAAACTTGTAGCGCGAATGGTGTATTTTCAAGTTCAAAAGAAATGAGGGAAATTATGAAGAAAGTAGTATTTATCTCGAGTACAGGAGGACATCTGAATGAATTACTTCAGTTGAAGGGTTTATTTAAAGAGACTGATTATTTGATTATTACTGAGAAAACTAAAAGTAATATGAAACTGGCGGAGCAATATCCAGGTCGAGTTCGTTATTTAGTTTATGGTACTAAATCTCATTTACTTGCTTATCTTTTTAAATTCCCATATAACATCATTAAAAGTTTAGGGTTTTATATTAAGTTTCGTCCTCAGTTTATTGTAAGTACTGGATCTCATACGGCTGTACCGATGTGTTATTTTGGTAAACTATTTGGTGCTAAGATTATTTATTTAGAAACCTTCGCAAACATTAAAACCAAGAGCCGTTCAGGAAGTTTAGTCTATCCAATTGCTGATTTATTCTTTGTTCAGTGGGAGAGTATGTTAGAATTATATCCTAACGCTATCTATGTAGGAGGTGTTTACTAATGATTCTAGTTATATTAGGAACACAAGATAAACCCTTTTTAAGAATCTTAGAGGCCTTAGAAGAACAAAAAGAAAAAGGATATATTCAAGATGAAATCATTGTTCAAGCAGGAACTACCCATTTTGATTCTAAGAATATGAAGATGTTTGACTTAATTCCAATTGATGAATTTGATCAATTATTAAACCAAGCTGATGTTATTGTTACTCATGCCGGTGTTGGTTCAATTCTAGGTGCCTTAAAAAAGAAAAAACGTGTTATTGCTTGTGCTAGATTGGCTGAGTATGGTGAACATGTTAATGACCATCAATTAGAGATTCAAAATGAATTTGCTCGTTTAGGTTATTTATTACCTTGTAATGATTTCAATAAATTGCATGAAATGATTGCGAATATTCAAGATTTTATACCTAATCCTTATCATTCAACAACTGATAAAGTGGTTGAAATGATTAAATCATTCATTGATTCGCACTAATTGTGCTATAATTACAATGCGTTTTTATTAAAAAAAGCTAGGAGTCGTTCATGAATAAAAAAATAACGAGTTTCTTATGTCATAACCTTTACATCATATTTATGTTTATCGCCCTTGTTGGTCCTGATCTATATCTTAGAACAGCAACACAAGCGATAGGGTTCTATGGCATTCATCACGTTGCTCCTTTATTCTTCACAGTTGTTTGGGCAACCATCATCATGATCGTAGTAACAGCACTTCCAAGGGTACTTGGTAAGTGGCTTTATCTATTGGTGAACACCGTCTTTATTATTTATGGCTGTGCGCAGTATATTTATTATCAAATATTCCAAAATTTTATCTGGCTCAATGACTTAGCAATCGCTGGTGAGGGAGCTGACTATATGTCCTTTGTATTTGGGTTATTTGATGAACAACTTACTTCGATGTTAGCTGTTGGTTTTCTATGTATGTTAGCTGCTTTCTTCTTTTTTCCTAAACGAAAAGTAACTATTTTTTCTCTTAGCAGTAAAGGAATTATATTAGGTATAACTTTAATTATCTATGCTCAACTACCTAATTTGATTGGCGCTCAACAGGTTTCAGCACGTTGGGACTCATGGCGTGATCCTCGTAATGTCTATGATCAATTCTCGAATCAAACGTGGATGATGCAGGTTTCTGGATTGTATGAGTATACAATGCGTGATTTTTATTTGACCTATTTTAAATCCAACGTGGTTGATGAGAGTGAATATGATAATATATCTGAATACTTAATGAGTAAACCTGACATTGAAGATAATAATATGACAGGAATATTCAAAGATAAAAATGTAATTGTTGTGATGTTAGAGAGTATTGATGATTGGTTAATTAGTGAAACATACACACCAACGATGAAGTATATGATGGATAATGGGATTAACTTTACAGACCATTATGCACCAATTTTCTCTTCGGGTGCTACCTTTAATTCTGAATTTACATTGAATACAGGAACTTATTCACCAAATGGTGGTAATGCTGCTTATTCATTTAGTAAGAATAACTTCTCTACTAGTTTACCTAATCTATTCAAAGAAGCTGGTTATCAGGTAAAATCATTCCATTTCAATGAACCTGAATTCTATAACCGAGGATTAATGCATAAAAACTTAGGTTTTGAGAAACATATATCCTTTACTGATGTCGTGGGTGATTATGATGTGGCGAGTATTGATACAATTATGACTCAGAATGAAGAAATCTATCGTGAAATTTCTGGAGACCAAAAATTCTTTGATTTCATCATTACTTATTCAGCGCATCTGCCTTATTCACCTCATGCGACGATGTGTGGTTATGAGATTAAAAATACACCTGATTTGTGGGATTATGATGAGAATGAAGAAACAAACTGTATTAATCTACAATCTAAGATAACGGATGATTTCCTTGCTGATTTAATGAGTCAACTTGAAGCTGAAGGAAAGATGAAGGATACTGTAATTATTGCTTATACTGATCATTATAGCTATGGCTATACGGATAAAGAGAAACTACAATTTTTAAGTGAAGAAGCAGGTTCTTCAATCGTTGATAAAGTGCCATTCTTTATTTATACACCAGGTATGGAGGCAATGGAAGTAAGTAAAACAAATTCAACGATTGATATGCTACCTACAATTGCGAATCTATTTGGACTTAACTATAGCAAAGAATATATCGGTTATGATATATTTGATGAACGTTATTCTGGTTATACATATTTCAAGGATTATTCATGGTATGATGGTCATACTTACTATAAAGATAATCAAGTTGTCTTTACTGATGGTTCACCATTAAGTGATGTTAATCATATGAATGAAGTTGTTTCTAAGAATATATCAATCGGAGAAAAGATTGTAACTGCTGATTATTTTGCTTTTAAAGCAAAGTATCCTGATGAGTAAGAGAAGCTGAAAGGCTTCTTTTCTTTATTGATATAAATTAATTATCTTATTTTTATTCAATACAATCAGAAAAGTCATCAAATTAGGTAATAAAATAAACCCTAGAATACCAAATAATTTAGCTCCTAGATACATACTAAGAAGCATAAGAAGAGGATGTAATCCAACTTCTTTACCAATGAACTTAGGTTCAATTAAATTATGAATAACAGTAATAATAAGATGGAGAATTAGTAAACCAATGGCTAGCTTTGGTTGATTTAATAAATAAGTATAGAGAATCCATGGAATCATAATAGCACCAGTTCCAATCAACGGTAAAAAATCTAAGAATGCAATGATAAAGGCAAGCAAGATGGCATTTTCTATCTTTAGATAAAGGAAACCTATTCCTAAACCTATGAAGGTTAAAAGCATGAGTTTAAGATAGGCAAGTGATAAGGATGTAAGACTTTCAACAAAGGAAGCTTTTATATTAAGGATTAAATGCGCAATATGTTTAGGAAACTGCCTTAAGATAAAACGAGTAATATTTTGGTAATCAAGGGTAAAGAATAAGGAAGATAGAAAGGTAAAAGTAAAAGCGATAAGCACATTAGGAAAAGAGGTAACCATATAGCTCATAAAGGTTAAGATAGTTGATGACAGTGAAGTAACAAAGCTGCTTAAAGGAGTAAGAAGAGCCTCAAATGAAACAGTAAAATATGGATTGATGAGAGTAAATTTACTTTCAATTAGACGAACTAAATTACTTAAAAGGGGAGCACACTGAGTATGATAGAGAGTAGGCAAAGCTCTTAAAAAAGAAGTAAGAAAACTGTAAGCTTTGATTAATAGAAGACCTAATAGAAAAGTACAGATTAGATAGAAACTTAGAAACACAATTATTGAGCTTATCTTTTTTGTGAGTGATGTATTCTTGTGAATAAGTGTAATAAGCGGCTGTAAAGTAAAGGCAATGCTGAAGCCTAGAATAAAGGGTAAAAGCGAGTAGATAACATAACGGAAAAACAAGAATAAACAAAGAATTAAGATTGTGAAGTAGATAAAATGAATAATAAATGCTCGTTGTTTTTCTAAATTCATGCACTCACCCAATTAAGTTTATGCAAAGAAGAATAAAAAAAACTGCAAATTCATGCAGTTTAGACAATTCCTTGTGCTTGCATAGCTTGAGCCACTTTTATAAACCCAGCAATATTAGCACCTACTAAATAATTCTTCTCAACGCCGTATTCTTTAGCCGTTGAAGAAACATTGTTGAAGATGTTTTCCATGATGTCCGAAATCTTTTCATCCACTTCCTCAAAACTCCAACTATAACGCATTGAATTCTGACTCATTTCAAGTCCTGAACAAGCTACACCCCCCGCATTGCTAGCTTTACCTGGTGCATAGAGTACATGATTAGCTTGTAGATAATGAATAGCCTCAGGAGTCAATGGCATGTTAGCTCCTTCAGCAACGGCGATACAGCCATTTTTAACTAATGATTTTGCACTTTCAATATCTAACTCATTTTGAGTTGCACAAGGTAGCGCAATTTCACAGGGAAGAGTCCAGATTGATGTGGAGCCTTCTAGGTACTGAGCGTTTTGATGGGTGTTTAAATACTCTCTAATTCGCCCACGATTGATTTCCTTAATTTGTTTTACTAAATCTAAATCAATACCGTTTGTATCATAGATACAACCACCAGAATCAGACATTGCAACAACCTTAGCTCCCAATAATTGAGCTTTTTCACAAGCATAGATAGCAACATTACCACTACCTGATATTAAAGCTGTTTTATTAGCAAAACTTAATTTGTTTTCTTTCAGCATGGCTTGTGTAAAGTAACATAAACCATATCCTGTGGCTTGCGTTCTAGCTAAACTTCCACCCCAACTAATACCTTTACCAGTAAGGGTACCTGTAAACTCATTCGCTATTTTCTTGTATTGTCCAAATAGATAACCAATTTCACGAGCGCCAACACCAATATCTCCTGCTGGAACATCGGTATCAGCACCAATGTGACGATATAATTCATTCATCAGACTCTGGCAAAAACGCATGATTTCTCCATCTGATTTACCTTTAGGATCAAAATCACTTCCACCTTTTCCTCCACCTAATGGGAGGGTAGTTAAGGCATTCTTGAAGGTTTGTTCGAAACCTAAAAACTTGATAATACTTAAGTTAACGGATGGATGAAAACGTAATCCACCTTTATAAGGCCCAATGGCTGAATTAAATTGAACTCTGAAACCACGATTTACTTGAGGTTCTCCTGCATCATTAACCCAAGGTATTCTAAACAGAATTTGACGTTCTGGTTCGATTAATCTTTCTAATAAGTTATTGTTTAATAATTCTGGATGTTTTTTTTCAACATAAGATAAAGATTCTAAGACTTCTTCCACAGCTTGAAGAAACTCTTGATCATTAGGATTTCTTAATAGTAATTTCTTTCTTGCATTCTCTAATTGATCCATGACATATACCTCCATTGTTTTTATTATATGCTATTTTTCACTAATGAAAAAGGAAATATTTAAATTATGACAAAATTCGTCAAAAAATTTAATATTTAATTGATAAAGTCTAACTGGTGATATTATGTTATGTACAGAATTGAAGAAACATCAAACAGCTTTAATAGCTAAAATTAATCTTAATCTAGTAAGTAGGAGAAGATGTTTTCATCTTGGTTTAAGTTTAGGGGAGAGAATTACAATGATAAGAAAAGCGCCTTTTAATGATCCTGTACTTTATTATGTTAATGGTAATTATATAGCTTTAAGATGTGAAGATGCAGATAGAATTGAAGTGAAACTATGAAAAAAAAGGTGATTGCCTTTGTAGGTAACCCGAATGTAGGGAAAAGTTCATGGATTAATCAGTTAAGTGATGCTCATTTTCAAGTAGGTAATTGGCCAGGAGTAACGATAGAAAAAAAAGAAGCAACTATTGAAATTAATGGACAAAGTTATTATTTAATAGATTTACCTGGTATTTATTCACTGGATGAAATGAATAATGAAGAAGCTGTAACGGCTAAATATTTATATGAAGAAAAGATTGATTGCTTAGTGAATGTTGTTGATGCTAATAACTTGTCAAGGAATTTATTATTAACGATGAAGCTTAGGGAATTGAATTTACCGATAATACTTATTTTTAATTTTATGGATGAAGTACGTAAGAATAAAATTGAAATTAATGAACAAGCAATTTCTCAACGATTGAGTATTCCTGTTTATTCAGGAAGTGCTTTTAATCAAGAGGACATTGAACCTATTAAAAAGCTTATTGCTATTCAAGCTAATAAGGAAGTGGTATTTCGTCCATTACTAAATCAAAAAGAAGATACAATCTTTACTTCTTTATATAATGAAATACAACGTAATGTTCCCTTCTTTAATGAAGTAAAGACACTCCAACATGTATATGGTGTTATCTATGATCGTGTTTATATTATGAAACAATTAGAGAATATGAAGATTAAGAGTGAGAGATTATTATCATTAAGAGGTGAATTTGACCAAGATTGTTTACAAATGAGTTATGCACAAGCGGTTAAGTCTTGTATGAACTATGTTACTTCAAAGAATAGTTTACGTTATGAATTGAGTGAGAAAATAGATCAAGTATTACTTCATCCTATTTTATCTTATCCCATACTAATTCTTATCTTTATCATTATGATGTTATTTGTCTTTCATGGCTCAGCTCCTTATATTGATTTTATCCAACAATTCTTCTTTGAATATCTAGCGAATTATGTACGCGTTTTTCTGTCTTTTTTACCTGTTTCCATTCTTGATTTACTTGTGAATGGTATCCTTTACGGTATTGGTAGTGTCTTGAGTTTCTTACCCTTAATGGCATTTCTCTTCTTTTTTCTAGGATTGTTAGAAGAAAGTGGCTACATGTCAAGAATTGCTTTTTTACTTGATAAAGGAATGCGTTTATTTAACTTATCAGGAAAAGCCTTCTTAAATCTCTTGATTGGATTTGGATGTAATGTTCCAGCTATTTCCGCAACTCGTACATTAGAAAACCCGAATCAACGTAAACTAACGGCTATTTTGATACCCTTTATGAGCTGCTCAGCACGTTTGCCAGTCTATCTGCTATTCGCCTCTGCCTTTTTTCCTAATAAGATTAGCTTAGCCATACTGAGTGTTGTAGGAATGGGTGTATTATTAGCTATTATCCTAGCTACATTAAATACATACTTTAAAGTATTCAATGATTATAATTTATTTATTCTAGAATTACCTGTATATCGTGTTCCAAGGATAAAAGTACTCCTTCAAAAAGTAAAGAAAGAAGTGGTTAGCTTTATTAGCAAAGCTTTTACTATTGTTTTATTAACTATGACTCTATTATGGGGATTTACCTATTTCCCAAAGGGAGAAGTTCAGACATCTTATCTAGCACAAGCCGCACAAAAGGTTTCCTTTATCTTTGAACCTGCTGGATTTGGTGAGAGTTGGGAAGTAGTGGCAGCTATTCCTAGTGGGATAAGTGCGAAAGAAAGTGTTGTAGGATTCTTATCCCAATTAATCATTGAAAAGGATCAAACAACTCAACCAGTTAACTTTAAAAAAGATCTATTTGAACAAGGAAGATTGCTAGGTGAAGCCTTTATTAATAGTATAAAAGGACTTTTCTTCCTTTCTGATCCTATTGAGAATGACCCTCAACTTACAAGTGCGATATCAAACTTGTTTACGGGACGCTATGCAAGTGCAAAAGCCTTTAGTTATATGGTATTCATCTGTTTAAGTATCCCTTGTGTGATGACATTAATAGCCTTAAAACGTGAATTTGGATGGAAAATGATGAGCCTATCAATCTTAATTATGACTATCACTCCTTATGTTGTTTGTGTAATTCTTTACCAAGCATTAAAACTGCTATTCACTTTTCTTTAATCATGATATAATTTTTAAAAGGAAGTGAAAACTATGGAAAAGAAAAGATGCCGTTGGGCGACAAATGTTAGTGAAAACTATCAGAGATACCATGATGAAGAATGGGGAGTACCAGTTTATGATGATGCGAAACTCTATGAAATGCTCTTACTTGAATCTTTTCAAGCTGGATTATCATGGTTAATTATTTTAAATAAAAGAAGTTTCTTCAAAGAAGCTTATGATAACTTTGATCCTAATAAGATTGCTAATTACAATCAAGATAAAATGAATGAATTACTAACTAATAAAAACATTATTCGTAATCGTTTAAAAATACAAGCCAGTGTTATTAACGCGCAAGTGTTTCTAAAGATTCAAAAAGAATTCGGTAGTTTCTCAAATTACTTATGGGGATATACTAACCATCAAGTGATTTTGAATACAACAGATGAATTACCTACAACTAGTGAACTATCAGATAAGATGGCAAAAGACCTCAAGAAAAGAGGAATGAAGTTTATGGGAACTGTCACTTTATATTCCTATTTACAAGCTATTGGCATAGTTAATGACCATGAAACTAGTTGTTTTAAGCATCCAAATAACTAACATCGTTCTAATTACGATGTTTTTTTATACAAATTTGATTTAATTGAATGAACGCACATCCTAGAAACATCCCAATACTCAACTAAATCAAATCTTCCTCTCAATCTACCAATATGAACCACCTGTTTATTAATAAATTCACAAATTTAGTATCAAATATCAATAAGTGTGTACATATCATTATTGCAGATATTGAAAAAAAGGTTGTGAAAGCGTTATAAAAGTGCTAAAATAACGATAAAGATAGCATGAGTTTGTACGCGACTCTTTTTTTTACAATGAATAATCTCGTAAAGTACACTTATATAGATAGACATTAATATCTGAGATATAGTATAAAAAGCACCTTTTTACTACTATAATCTCTTTTTTTTTACGAATTTTTACTCATTTCCCTATATCTCTAAAAGTGTACTTTTGTAGACGCTAGGGAGAAAAAAGATGCGAAAAAAAGATGATAGAGTATTAGGTAATAAAAATATGCTAGGGAATAGTACAAAAAAAGTACTAAAATTAGTTTCAATGTTCACATTAGCATTATTAGTGGCAGTACCTTCTATTAATGTTAGTCAGATTCGTGCAATTTCAGTATCGACACCATTTGAAGAAACTTCAAAAGAAGAGAGTGAAGTAGCAGAGGATACTAAAGAGGAAAATGAGAGTATAGAAAAAGAAGCAGAAGAACAATTACCTGTAATTGAACTTGAAAATAAGGGATTGAATACTGTAAACAAAAATACTACAGCAACAGATCAAAGTTGGTTTACGTTTGAAGGAAATACCTTAACAGGTGTGACTAATGGGGATGATTTGCCACAGGATATAGTAATACCAAGTTCATATATAGGGGAGGATGGACATGAATATAGTATAACTAAAATAGGAGAAAATGCATTAGGCTCTACAAATATCACATCAATAACAATACCAGATAGGGGGGAGATAAGTATAGAGGCAGCTGCATTTGAAAGCTGTTCCAATTTAACAACAGCAAATTTAGGAAATTCTGTCACAAGTATAGGGATCTATGCATTTGCCTCCTGTCCCAGTTTAACAACAGTAAATTTGGGGGATTCTGTAACAATTATAGGTTATAGAGCATTCGCAGGAACGCCGATTACATCGATAACAATACCTGATAGCGTTAAAAGTATTGAAGAAGAAGCTTTTTCTGGATGTTATAGTTTAGCAACGGTAGATTTAGGAGAAGGCGTCACAACTATAGGAACGAATGCATTTGCAGATTCAGGAATCACATCAATAACAATACCTAATAGTGTACGCTCAATTGGTGTTGCTGCTTTTAATGGTTGTAATGAATTAACAACGATTGATTTAGGAAGTGGTGTTGAAAGTATAGGTGATTGTGCATTTCAAAATTCAGCAATAACATCAATAATAATACCTGATAGTGTCGAAAGTTTAGGGTTTAATGCATTTTGCTGTGATAATTTAACAACAGTAAATTTAGGCAATGGATTAATGAGTATAGGCAGTTATGCATTTGCTGGTGCGACTGTCTCACACAGGCTTCGTATTCCTTCTAGTATAGTATATATACACTATGAAGCTTTTAAATACGCAAATTTTCCAATGTTATTAATTGATAAAGATAAAGCTGACTTAACATCTAGTGGAAATGAGCCTTGGGGATTACCAGCAGGTACTCCAGTATATTATCGGGGTGAATTTGAACTCTTGGAGTATACAATCGCCTATAACACTGGATTTGATGATGTGCCTATAGATTCAAAGACTAACGTTAATATAATGAACTCTGATTTATTGCCAAGGAATCCAAGTAAACTAGGGTATACCTTTAAAAACTGGACATTTGGAACAACCGAGGTATCTTCTTCAACAGCATTAGAAAAACTAGTCACAAATGAAGCCGATGGATCTACCATAACCTTAACAGCGAATTGGGATAACAGTAAGTATACAATTAAATATGACACGAAGTTTGCAGAAATCACAGTAGCGGATAAAGAGAATGTAGTCATTGATCAATCCAGTTTATTGCCATCTGTAATAAACAAAAAAGGATATACCTTTGATGGATGGTATGTAGGAGATACAAAAATAAGTGAAACAACTACATTAAATAATGTACTAACAAGTGAACCAGTGGATGGAATAGTATCGTTTGTAGCTAAATGGTATGAAAATACGTATACGGTTGCCTATAACACTGGATCTAATGATGTTGTAGAGTCAAAAGCAAATGTTAAATTAAGCGATTCTAATTTACTTCCAAGTGATCCAAGTAAACTTGGGTATACCTTTAAAAACTGGACATTTGGAACAACCGTGGTATCTTCTTCAACAGCATTAGAAAAACTAGTCACAAATGAAGCCGATGGATCTACCATAACCTTAACAGCGAATTGGGATAACAGTAAGTATACAATTAAATATGACACGAAGTTTGCAGAAATCACAGTAGCGGATAAAGAGAATGTAGTCATTGATCAATCCAGTTTATTGCCATCTGTAATAAACAAAAAAGGATATACCTTTGATGGATGGTATGTAGGAGATACAAAAATAAGTGAAACAACTACATTAAATGAGTTGCTAACAAGTGAACCAACGAATGGAATAGTTACATTTGTTGCGAAGTGGAGCAAAGAAAACTATCAAATTGACTTTGAGTATAAGGGCGAAACCCCAAAAGATACACCAGTGCCAAAGAGTGTTACGGTTGAGTATGAAGGTATATTAAATGAACCAAGCATCGCTCCAGTAAATAAATGGACATTTGTAGGATGGTATAGTGATGAAGCGTGTACCCAATTATTTGATTTCTTAACAGGCATTGAAGAGAATATGACGTTATATGGAGTATGGTCATATCATGAAGATCCAACACCACCTAGTAACTCAAATTCTTCAAAATCTAATGTTAAAGGATACGTAACAAGAACTGGTAAAAAAGTTAAAGTAAATGAAATTAGGACAAGCAAGGTGATGAAAGATTTACTTGGAAATGAAAATGTAATTACTTCAATCAAGGTTGTGGATGCTAATGAACCAGTAACTGTCACTGTAAATGTTGGTAAAAAGCTATCAAACAAAAATGTTTATATCGTCCAACTTAATCCTAATTCTCAGTTACTAGAATTAATTAGTATTGCTCAAGTTAATAAAGAAGGTGAAGTTCAATTTGAAACTTCTTCAAAAGAGGAAATTACAATCACTACAGGAATACCAAATGGATTTATTACTACTGTAGAAACAGCTAGCACAAAACCAATGACTTATTTCATGATGGAAAACAAAGAGTTTAAAAAGGGTTGGTTGAAAACTGATTCAAATGATTATTATTTCTTTGATTATAAGTCTGGTGAACAACAAAAGAATAAATGGGTTGCTGATGGTACAGATACTCATGGTTATGTAAATTGGTATAGTTTATCTACTGATGGCAAGATGCATCAATCAACTTGGATTGCTCAAGATGCTACAGGAGCTAAATGGTACTATGTAAATAGCCTTGGTAAGATGGTTTCAAGTACAACCGTGGATGGCTATATCATTGATGTAAATGGAGTATGGACTAAATAGATAAAGCACAGAAGAATCAACAAGTTAAACGAATAGTCTTGGAGTTTCCACAAAATCATCGATGGTTATAAAAAATGTTTAATTTTTACCTCAAGTCTTTAGTTACCCGCGGAAACTCTATGACTATTTGTAAACTTTTATTAAAAATAGCTTTTTATAAATGATTATACTATCTTGAAAAGTACACTTTTCAGATACTAGAGAAAAAAGAAACAAAAAAAGCAGATCATGTATCATGCAACAAAAATATGAAAGGGAATAATATGAAAAAAATAGTAAAATTAGTTTCAATGTTCACATTAGCAATACTAGTAGGAGTACCTTCAATTGATGTAAGTCAGATTCGTGCAATTTCAGAATCGACACTATTTGAAGAAACTTCAAAAGAAGAGAGTGAAGCAGCAGAGAATACTAAAGAGGAAAGTGAGAGTATAGAAAAAGAAACAGAAGAACAATTACCTGTAATTGAACCTGATAATAAGAGATTGAATACATTAAATACAAATACTAATGCTACAGCTCAAAGTTATTTTGAATTTGATTTTGGGTATTGGGGGGCTAGTATAGTTGCTTTTAATGGTAATTTAGAAGGAGCACCATCTGAAGTAATTATACCAAAATCTTATATTTCAAATGGAAATGAAACGGAGATAACTAGAATCGGTAGTGAAGCATTTAAATCTAATTTAACCATCACATCAATAACAATACCGGATAGTATTAAGACTATAAGAGAAAAAGCATTTCAAAACTGTTCTAATTTGATAAATGTAGATTTAGGAAATGGAGTTGATTGGATAGGAGAATATGCATTTGCTGATACAGGACTCACATCAATAACAATACCGGGTAGTATTAAGAATATAAGTGTAAAAGCATTTCAAAACTGTTCTAATTTGACAAATGTAGTTTTAGAAAATGGGATTGAAAGTATAGGAGATTTCGCATTTGAAGGTACAGGACTCACCTCAATAACAATACCAGATAGTGTCAAGAGTATAGGGACAGCTGCATTTCGAATTTCGACGCTAATCGACATAGACTTAGGAAATGGCGTTGAAAGTATTGGAGATTCCGCGTTTGTTGGTACAAGACTCACATCAATAACAATACCAAATAGTGTAACAAGAATAGGGCATTCCTCATTTAAAGGTACTCCACTCACATCAATAACAATACCAGATAGTGTCGAGAGTATAGAACAAAGGGCATTTGAATTCTGTAGTAGTCTAACAACAGTAGATTTAGGCAATGGATTAAAGAGCTTAGGAGCTAATTTATTTTCTAATTCTCCTATCTCTCACAGGCTCCATATTCCTTCAAGCGTAGAGAGTATAGGCGCTAGAGCCTTTGAATACACAAAGATTCCAATGATATTAATTGATAAAGAAAAAGATGACTTAACATCTAGTGAAAATGAGCCTTGGGGATTACCAGTGGGAACTCCAGTATATTATCGAGGTGAATTTGAAAGCTTAGAGTATACAATCGCCTATAACACTAGATTTGATGATGTGGCTATAGATTCAAAGACTAACGTTAATATAATGGAATCTAATTTATTGCCAAGTAATCCAAGTAAACTAGGGTATACCTTTAAAAACTGGACATTTGGAACAATCGTAGTGTCTTCTTCAACAGCATTAGAAGAACTAGTCACCAATGAAGTAGGTGGATCTACCATAACCTTAACAGCGAATTGGAGCAAAGAAAACTATCAAATTGACTTTGAGTATAAGGGCGAAACCCCAAAAGATACACCAGTGCCAAAGAGTGTTACGGTTGAGTATGAAGGTATATTAAATGAACCAAGCATCGCTCCAGTAAATAAATGGACATTTGTAGGATGGTATAGTGATGAAGCGTGTACCCAATTATTTGATTTCTTAACAGGCATTGAAGAGAATATGACGTTATATGGAGTATGGTCATATCATGAAGATCCAACACCACCTAGTAACTCAAATTCTTCAAAATCTAATGTTAAAGGATACGTAACAAGAACTGGTAAAAAAGTTAAAGTAAATGAAATTAGGACAAGCAAGGTGATGAAAGATTTACTTGGAAATGAAAATGTAATTACTTCAATCAAGGTTGTGGATGCTAATGAACCAGTAACTGTCACTGTAAATGTTGGTAAAAAGCTATCAAACAAAAATGTTTATATCGTCCAACTTAATCCTAATTCTCAGTTACTAGAATTAATTAGTATTGCTCAAGTTAATAAAGAAGGTGAAGTTCAATTTGAAACTTCTTCAAAAGAGGAAATTACAATCACTACAGGAATACCAAATGGATTTATTACTACTGTAGAAACAGCTAGCACAAAACCAATGACTTATTTCATGATGGAAAACAAAGAGTTTAAAAAGGGTTGGTTGAAAACTGATTCAAATGATTATTATTTCTTTGATTATAAGTCTGGTGAACAACAAAAGAATAAATGGGTTGCTGATGGTACAGATACTCATGGTTATGTAAATTGGTATAGTTTATCTACTGATGGCAAGATGCATCAATCAACTTGGATTGCTCAAGATGCTACAGGAGCTAAATGGTACTATGTAAATAGCCTTGGTAAGATGGTTTCAAGTACAACCGTGGATGGCTATATCATTGATGTAAATGGAGTATGGACTAAATAATAAGAACAAACTCGAATCAATAGAGTTAATAGTTGATCCACAAGATAATGATTACCAGAGTACTAAGAGGAGAAGCCAAAATGAAAAAGATTAAAAAGAAAATGGATAGGATATCGTCAGTGATACTCGTTTTTCTTGTTTTTGCCGCATCAATAAATGTCCCAATACTTGCGAACTCACAAGAAGATACAAACACAGTTGAAAACGATGTTATTGATGAAGTCATTGATAATGATAGACTTGGTGAAGTTAGTACTACTGCTATCAGTAGCAATCGTGAAGAAGGAATATCAAGTATCCAAACCGTTATTCCCGATTATAACTTTGCTTCTGCGGTCTATGATGCACTTTTTTCAGCCGATCACTTAGGAACTGAGGGACAGAGTGTGAAAGATGTTCTCTCTAGTTTTCAAGGAAAGATCGAGGCTAACGGATATGTGAAAATTCCAGAATATATAGCTTATCTCATAAAATTCGAACCTACCTTATCAAAAGTTGAAGTAATCGAGATGCAATTCTTTTCTCAAGAAGAAGCGCAGGCATTCCTTGATTCATTTTATGATACAGATGAAGTAAAATATCTTCAAAAAAAGATTACTGTTCAAATGTTGCAAACCGAAGACCGAAAGCCAGATTGTGAGCTAGTCCACAGCATTGATGGAATTCTATGGTTGCGTAATGCTGCGGAGATTGATCTCAAAAGAAATGCCATTTCAGATTTTATGCCACTATCCAAAGAGGCAATTGAGAAGGAAATGAGCTCACTTGGAAGCAAAGAGCCTGAAGGTTATATAAGATGGTTTGGAGGAATCCAAAAAAATACACATATTAAGTTAGCGGCAAATCCTTATGAAATTTTCGCGAAAGAAAATGGAGGACGAATTAACATTGATTTGTACGGTATGGGCGAGTGGAGGGCGGATAATGTTCCTATCATACTACAAAAACCCCATGAAAGTGTTCCAACTTGGAATAAGCCGATTAATATTCCGATTCCTCGGCGTGAACGAGATGGTGAACAAGTAGGAATTGATTGGGCTCCTTATGCGACACAATTAGGTGATGCAGATGGTTCGGGGGCTCTTCTGGAACCAGAGAATACCACAAAGTGGATTTTCCATACTAGTGGGATAGCTCGAAGTGGAGAACTTCAATGCATTGTAGCACCAGACGAAACAGACAACTTGGTCTATTGGTCAACGGTAACCAACGGTCCTCTGGACTGGGTATCTGATAGTACGATGAGGGATTTTAACTTGTGGAAACAAAAAATCAGAGTCTATATGGAGGTTAATCCTGATGTTCTAGAAATCAGCTCTCCTACAATCATCATGAACAATACATTAACTGGAACCAACACACCAGTAGCAGATACCAAATTCCAACTATATAAGGCTAGTTTGGTTAATGGTGACTATGTGAAAGGTGAGCCATATAAGGACGTACATGGAAAGGATGTCATTTGTATCACTGATATTAGTGGACAATTTACCTTCACTTCTACACTTCCTGAGGGTGATTATTGCTTTGTGAAAATTGAAACTGGCTCCGTTTCTGTACCAAATGATGAGAACAACTACGGATTCTCTGTCGTTAGTGGAGGTTCTATAGCTATTACAGGTGGAGAACAGGTTATAACTCCTAGCGATACACAAGTGTCAGTGAGTGCGGCTACAGGTTCTACTTTTATTGATCGTTACTCTCCAAATGTAAAGGTCAAGGTAGAGGGTGTTCAGGAAAAGTTAGTGGACAGAGTTATCATTACATACATGGACAGAGAAACACAGGCCATTAAAACTGAGGAGGTCGCAACAGTTAAGGCGGCTACCGATTGGATTAATAACAACAAGGGTGACAAGGGTAATGTAGGTGTGATTGATGGTACCGTGACCTTAAAGGCATTCATAAAACAGGAATTTCATTTTGAATCAGAAAGTTCCTCGGGTACTCAGAATCCTGAGAAGCCTTTAGAACCTAGTGAACCAGTTGAACCGGACAGCCCTTTAGAACCTAGTAAACCAGTTGAACCAGACAAACCTTTAGAACCTAGTGAACCAGTTGAACTGGACAAACCACTAGAACCTAGTAAACCACTAGAACCTAGTAAACCAATAGAACCAGTAAAACCGAATCAAAACTTACCAGAAACTGGTGATACATCAAATACTATGCTTTATATTAGCTTGATGACTCTTTCTGTTTGTGTAGTTGGTTTTATCTTAAAGAAGAAAAATGCATTAAGTGAGTAGAGAGGTGGTTTCTATGATAAAGTCAAATCTATTGGCTTATATTGCTATCAATTGTCGTCTTGATTACATTTCTGACTTATCATTGACAGATAATTGCAAAGAGATAATAAGAGAAATGGATAATAGGCTCTTTAACACTGTTGAACAATGGAATGAAGCAGTCCATTATCTGACAAAGAATAATGATATTTATTTTGATACTGTTGCTTCAGCAAAAGAATATCTAATCAATTTTGTGGAATAAGAAGAAAATTAATTATTTTAGGTGTTGTTAAAGCCTTGAAATTAGCTTTAGGGATATGGAACTTTTTTATACAACTGACAATAATCTGAAATAGATTGTGAGAGAAGAGAGATGAAAATACCAAAAGGTATCATCATCTCTTTTTTTTGTTTTTCAGATAACGTGGGGAAATTGTCCCTAATTACGGTATGCGTTGCATTGTATAGAATATAAAATGATGCGCGTAGGGTTTTCTTTGAATTATAACCATTCAGATGAAAACTATATTGAGTGCAAAATATTAGTTAATGACCATGAAACTAGTTGTTTTAAACATAATCATAATCAATTAAAATAAAGCTATTGACATAAAATTTTTATTCAATTATCCTTTAGTTATGAGTTACCGGTAGCTCTCAAAATGAAAAAAGGAGAGCAATAAAATGTATCACAGTAGATTTAAGAATAGTCATTATGAAGCTGGGTTTAATTGGGGAAAGATTCTAAAAAAGAATGGAGTATTATTAAGCGAACAATATGCCTTCATTATCAATGAAGAAAGAAGAAATTTCGCTGATAAATGTATTCCTGTTTATGAAGAATATTACCCAGAAGTGTTAAGTGAAATGAAGGGAATTGCTGATGGACAAAACATAGCTTATGAGGATTTATATACTTTTCTATTAAGTATGTATTGTTTTGAATTCAATAATCACTGTACATGTTTCGCATGCAAAGATGATAAGCATATTCTTTTTGGAAGAAATAGTGATTTCCTTGTGGAATTAGAAAAATTATATATGAACTGTCTATATAAACTTGACCATGTATATGCCTTTAATGGAAATACAACGGCATATGTACAAATGGAAGACGGGATGAATGAATATGGATTAGCAGTAGGTTTAACCTTTATATACCCAAAAGTTCGTGGATATGGACTCAATGCTGGAATGCTAGTTCGCTATATTTTAGAGAAATGTAAGACGACCAAGGAAGCTATAACATTCCTCCAAACAGTTCCAATTGCTTCTTTACAAACATTAACAATTGTTGATCAAAGCGGTGAAATGGTCGTTGTTGAATGCAATCCGTATGAAATGGAAGTAATTAAGCCCAACAAAGATGGACAGTTTGTCGCAACAGCTAATAACTTTAACTCATCAAGAATGAATGAGTATAAGAATGATAAAGAGATGGATGATTGGAATTCAGAAGTTCGATATCATGTAGCTTATAATGCGTTGAAAGCTCAATACAATCAGTTTTCGCTTGAGTGTGCAACCGATATTCTTTCTGGAAAACATGGATTTATGTGTCAGTATGATAGGAAAACTGGAGCTGATACAGTATGGTCGGTTGTCTATGATGTTAAGAATAAAAGGATTTATAGAGTAGAAGGGAATCCCTCAAGAAAATCGTTCAAAGAGGATTGTCGATTAAAAATGAAATAATGAAAATAATGATTGACATAGCATAGGTTATCTAGTATACTTACCAAGTAAAGATTACGTGGAAAGTAGAAGCACCCCTTCTCACCTGCTGACTTAAGTCAAAGGTAAATGCGACGAGTAGATCAAAGAAGATCAAAATACTTATTGAGCGGGTGCATATTGTATCCGCTTTTCTTTTATTAAAAAAGATGGAGGTGTCTGTTATTAATAAAAAAGTGATTCCAAATAATGTGAACGATGATTTAGTCAATGAAAAAATCAAATTCAAAGAAGTCCTAGTTATTGGCCCAGAAGGTGAACAGCTTGGGATTAAGATGCGTCGTGAAGCATTAGAAATTGCGTATGAACAAGAACTTGACTTATTATGTGTTTCTCCAAATTCTGTTCCACCGGTATGTAAGATCGTTAATTATGGACGTTACCGTTTCGAACAACAAAAGAAAACTAAAGAAGCTAAGAAGAAACAACACGTGACTGAAGTTAAACCATTGCGTTTATCACCAGTTATCGACAAACATGACTTTGATACTAAATTACGTCAAGCTCGTGGTTGGGTTGATGAAGGAATGAAAGTCAAAATCGACATGCGATTTAGAGGACGTTTAATCACGCGTTTAGAAGTAGGAAGAAAAATCATGGATAGTTTTGTTGAGCAAATGCAAGATGTTGCTATAACAGAAAAGAAGCCATTATTAGAAGGAAATACGATGTCAACAGTGTTGTCATCAAGAAAAGCTAAATTGTAGGAGGGTTATCACAATGCCAAAAATGAAATCACACAGAGGACTTGCAAAACGTGTAAAAAGAACAGGTTCAGGTAAATTAAAGAGAGGTCATGCTTTTACTTCTCACCGTTTCCATGGAAAAACAATTAAACAAAGACGTCAATTATCAAAATCAGGATTAGTTTCTAAGAGCGACTTCAAACGTATCAAACTAATGTTGGTTAAATAGGAAATAGGAGGAATAAACAATGGCAAGAGTAAAAGGCGGAATCGTCTCACGTAACAGAAGAAAAAGAACATTAAAATTAGCTAAAGGGTACTTTGGTTCAAAACACTTACTATACAGAACAGCACATGAACAAGTAATGCGTTCATTACGTTATGCTTACCGTGATAGAAAACAATTAAAACGTGAAATGCGTAAATTATGGATTGCACGTATTAATGCAGGAGCTCGTTTAAACGGATTAAGTTATTCAACATTAACTCATGGTTTAAAATTAGCTGGTGTTACAATCAACCGTAAAATGCTATCAGAAATCGCTATTCACGATGCAAAAGGATTTACTGCATTCTGTGACAAAGCAAAAAAAGCATTAGCAAAATAGTTACAAGAAAATCACTTCGGTGATTTTTTTTTACGAACAATTAAATAGCATAGAATGTAGTGGTTTTATTGTTCTTTAAACTTTCATTCAGTTATGACAAATTATTCACTTCAAATGCTTCTTATCGTGGTATAATAAAAGTAAGAAAAGATCATAATTTCTTTATTGGATGCATAAGATGCAAGGAGGAAAAGTTATGAATAAGAAATTTATTATTACGATAGGTAGAGAGTATGGTAGTGGTGGTCGTGAGATTGGTAAGCAATTGGCTGATGAGTTAAAAATACCATTCTACGATAAAGAATTAATTACCATGGCAGCGCAAGAGAGTGGATTTAATAAAGAACTGTTTGAGAAGAATGATGAACTAGTTAGTTACAGCAATAATTATTTAGCGGCTATCGGTTATGTTCTTGGTAGTCCTGTGGCTGGTTTAACGGATATCTCAATGAATGATCAGCTTTACTTTATCCAAGCGAGTGTGATTGAGTCCTTAGCAGATAAGGGGTCATGTGTAATTGTAGGGCGTTGCGCTGATTACGTATTAAGGAATCATCCTGATGTAGTATCAATTTTTGTTCATGCGAATAATCAAGATCGTATCCTTAAGATAGTGAATGATTATCATGCTTGTTCAGAAGAAGAAGCACCAAATTTGATGGAAAAGATTGATAAAAAACGAGGTAATTATTATAATTACTATACAAATCGTCATTGGGCTGAAGCTAAGAACTATGATTTATCGATTGATAGTTCTAAGTTAGGTATCAATAAAACTGTTGAATTTATTCGACATTATCTTGAATTAAGATAGAAATGAAAGATTTTCAGAAAACTTTTGAATAAATTTCATTTTAAGGGTTGACATTCGATTTGCTTTGTTATAAAGTAGTGACATACAAAAATCGTATAGAGGCAGCGATGCATCAGAGTACTATGTGGAGTCGGCAGACTAAGAAACATACGAAAGGTAATCATCGCCGAAAGAACTGTTTGGCAAAACAAATTCTTGGGGTTACAGGAAATACCTGTGGCACTCCTTCAATTTTGAAGAGGAGCTATGAAACACACTCATTTAAAACTAGAGAGAGTCGTGCTAATAGCACGACTTTTGTTTATATCCAGAGGAAAGAGGAAACGAAAATGAAAAAATTAATGACACTAGTATTAACAGTAGCAATGCTTGCGGGATGTAGTTCTACACCAACAACAGAAGAAGGAAATACACTGACAGTAGGTATGGAATGTAATTATGCTCCATTTAACTGGACTGATGTTACAGCAAACGATGACAATGTGTCAATTGGTAGCGTTGGGTATTGTGACGGCTATGATGTTCAAATTGCTAAACATGTGGCTGATGCCATGGGAAGAGAATTAGTTATTTCTAAAATGGATTGGGATGCTCTTGAACCATCATTGAGTTCAGGAAACATTGATGCGATTATCGCAGGGATGACAGATACAGAAGAACGTCGTCAAAATGCTGATTTCACGACTCCTTACTACCAATCAGAAATGGTTATGATTGTAAGAAAAGATAGTAACTTTGTAAATGCGAAAACATTAGCTGAATTTGATGGAGCTAAAATTCAAGGACAAATGAATACAATGTATGATACAGTTATTGATCAAATTCCTAACGTTCAACACCAAACACCACTTGAAAATTATCCATATTTGATTGCTTCACTTAATAGTGGTGCAGTAGATGGAATTACAGCGGAAACACCTGTTGGATTAGGAGCCGTTGCTGCTCATCCAGATTTAGCTTTAGTTGTATTTAATGAAGGTGAAGGATTCCAAATTGATATCTCTGATACAGCAGTTTCAATTGCTGTGAAAAAAGGAAATAGTGAATTATTAGATGCTATTCAGAAAGCATTGGATGGAATTAATGAAGACACAAGAGCACAATTGATGGAAGAGGCTACAAGTCGTCAACCAGCAAACGTTTAAACAAAAAGAAAAAAGGTGAAATGATATGAATATTTTAGTCGTTGCAGCTAGTGGAAACTTTTTCGTAAAAGCTTGGGATGTATTTGTTAAATACCAACCCTTATTAATCTCTGGTATTATCAATACATTGATAGCTGCTTTTGTTGGTACCATTGTTGGATTAGTGATTGGTTTAATTGTAGGAGCTATTCGCGCTATTACTATGAAAAGTGAAGTCAATGATTCTACCTTTGTAAGAATTATCAAAAAAGTTATCTTTGGACTTACTAGTTTTTATGTAGCTATCTTCAGAGGGACACCAATGATGGTTCAAGCTATGTTTCTCTACTATGCACTTCTTCCAATTATCGGGTGGACGCCAATGGTAGCGGCTTGTGTGATTATTTCAGTAAACACTGGGGCTTATATGGCTGAAATTATTCGTTCAGGAATTCAATCTGTTGACGCAGGTCAAAGTGAAGCGGCTCGTAGTATTGGGATGAGTGCAATGCAAACAATGCGTCATATTGTTTTACCACAAGCGATAAAGAATTCATTCCCATCAATTGGTAATGAATTTATCGTTAATATTAAAGATAGTTGTGTATTAAACTGTATTGCTTTCACTGAATTATTCTTCCAAGCAAAGTCAATAGCAGGAGCAACTTTCTCATTTGTTGAACCTTACTTTGTAGTAGGATGTATCTATTTTATCTTAACGTATGCAACATCAATCCTCTTAGGATTTGTTGAAAAAAAATTAAATAACACGAAATCAAGTTATCCTTCTTCTCAAACTCATGAGAAGACAAAAATATCAAGTGTAAGAGGTGATGCATAATGACACATATTATAGAGATAAATCATCTACAAAAACATTTTGGAAGTCTTGAAGTATTAAAAGACATTAACTTTAGAGTTGATAAGGGAGAAGTAGTTACTGTTATTGGCTCAAGTGGTTCAGGTAAATCAACCATGCTTCGTTGCATGAACTTACTTGAAACACCCGATGGTGGAGATATTCTCATCGAGGGTAGCAACATTCTTGAAGGGAATATTAATCAACATCGAAGTGAAGTTGGAATGGTATTCCAATCCTTCAATCTATTCAATAACTTAACTGTCATTGATAACTGTGTTTTAGGACAAGTTAAAGTATTAAAAAGAAGTCAGAAGGAAGCCATTGAAAAAGCTCATTTTTACTTAAAAAAAGTAGGAATGAACGAATTTGCTAATAAACCAAGTGTTCAATTATCAGGAGGACAAAAACAACGTGTTGCGATTGCAAGAGCACTTTGTATGGACCCAAAAGTACTCTTGTTTGATGAACCAACAAGTGCATTGGATCCTGTTACTGTCGGTGAAGTTTTAGATGTAATGAAACAACTAGCTCTAGAAGGGTTAACGATGGTCGTTGTTACTCATGAAATGGAGTTTGCTAAGGAAGTTTCTTCTCGTGTGGTTTTCATGGAGCATGGAGTCATCGTTGAAGAAGGGAAACCTACACAAATCTTCACTGAGCCAAAAACGCAACAATTACGTTCTTTCTTAGGAAGATATATTGATTCGAAATAAAAAACGTAGATTCACTTTATAGTGAGTCTACGTTTATACTTTGCAAGGCTTTATACTTAGCTTTAGCTATTTCTTGGTAAATTGGTTCATGACGTGATTCTTCCATCATCATAGCCCAAGTACACCACAAGACATCTTGGAATATTTCCCAATGAATGAGGCGTTGTTTTACTGAATCATTCATTTCATCAAAATAAACAGCATAGAACCGTTCTCTTAAGTTCTCATCAAAGATTTCATTCTCACTCAAAAAGGAAATAACATCAAACAGTGGATCATTATTCGCAGCATATTCATAATCAATTAGATAGGTTTGTTGTTTGGTGAATAATAGATTTCCACTTACAACATCATTATGACATAAACAGGGCGTATAGGTATCTCTGGCTATCTTATTCATGATAGGTTCATATTGGCTCAAATCAAAGCTGGGAGAGCTAATATGGGACTTGTATTGAAGATATCGCTCATAGGGATTAAAGGATTCACTTGATTGTAAGTTAAGAGAATGGAAATGTCTTAATAGCTTAGCTACTTTCTCAATCTTGTTTACATCTTGAGTGTCTTTATATTCAACAGCTCCTTCAATATAAGGAGTTATTTTTATGCCTGTACTTTCATCATAGTAAATAGGGGCAATATCAAAAGATTGACCTTTCACACAGTCAATAGCAATAAGCTCGTGTTCACGCTCAATAATTTGACTTGCATCTGGATAAGGAACACGAACCATATATTTCTTATTCAATATTTTTAATAAGTAATTCTTATTCGTTAAACCTTTATCAGTTAAAATTAATTTATAGTCTTTTGTTAGAAATACTTTCTCAATTGTTTCATTTATGTTCATTGTATCACCTATCTAATCATAGCATGTTTTTTACTTTTCTAGTATAATAAACGTGAGGTGTTGACATGAAAGTTTTATTGACTACATTAAATGCGAAATTTATTCATAAGAATTTGGCGTTAAGATGGCTGTATGTCGCAAGAAATAAAGCGATGTCAGTACATATAAAAGAATTTACAATTAAAGATGACTTACATAAGATAAGTACAGCTTTATTAGAGGAAAATGCAGATATACTCTGTTTTTCAACGTATATTTGGAATATTAAACAAACGATGGAATTAGTTCAATTATTAAAAGCCTCGAATCCATCAATCATCATCTTATTAGGAGGACCTGAGGTTTCCTTTGAGAGTGAAGCGTTATTAAATCAAGGTGTTGATGCTCTATCTATTGGTGAAGGGGAATTAAGTGTATGGGAATATATTGATAGCATTGAACAAAATAATCCACATGAAATTAACGGAATCATGAGTCCATCGTTTCCAAATAGAAAGTATGCTTATAGTCAATTAGAAATCAATGAGAAATGGGAAAGTCCCTATTTCCTTGATTTTGATTTAGATGATTTAGATAAACGTTATTTCTATTTTGAAACTAGTCGAGGATGTCCTTATGGTTGTGAATATTGTTTGAGTTCAACGGATAAAAAAGTAAGGATGTTTTCAGAAGAATATATCTTTAGTGTATTAGCTAAGATAAAGGATTCTAAGATACGCCAAGTTAAGTTTTTGGATCGCACCTTTAATGTATTACCAGAACGAGCATTAAGAATAGCTCGATATATTAATGAATTTTGTGTGAATCAAGTGTTTCAATTTGAAATAGTAGCAGAAACATTAAGTGAAGAATTATTAGATTTCTTTGTGAATGAAGCAGATAAAGAACGATTTCGTTTTGAAGTAGGTGTGCAATCCTTTAATCCGAGTACATTAAAGGCAGTTGGACGTATTCAAAACAATGAGCGTCTTAAAACAGTCATACAGCGTCTTAAGATGGCTCATGTTGTCATGCATGTTGATTTGATTGCTGGTTTACCAAATGAAGGAATTGATTCATTTGAAGCTTCTTTTAATGAGTTATTCTCACTGGGTGCTAGTGAATTACAACTTGGAATATTGAAATTATTAAAAGGGACTGCTATCAAGAGAAAAGCTGATTTATATGGTTTTGTTTATGATGAGAATCCACCCTATGAGGTAAGAAAAACAAATTGGTTAAGTGAAATTGAACTAGAAAAGATAAATGCATGTGCTTTAGCTGTTGAGAAGTACTGGAATAGTGGTAAATGTCGTAGAGCAATTCAGTGCTTATTGGACTTGAAGCTCAAGGACAGTGCTTTTGCTTTATTTATGGAATTAGGTTTAAAATTACAGCGTTATGAAAGACGATATCATGATCATGATTTATTTATTGTATTAAAGGAATGTTTCAATGAACAAGAATTACTGATTGATTCCATTCTGCTTACTGATTATATGGGGTTATCGAAACAAAAGCCAAAACGGTTACCTTTACTAAGAGTGAGTGAGATTGAACATAAAAGTGTGTTTGATGAAATGATAAAACAGGGAATACTAAATCAGAATCAATTACATAACTATGGTAGAATTGAATATGCTTATGTGAATGAGTGTGGATTTCAAGTAGTTCTATATAATGCTGAACAGACTTATCCTAAGAGATGGTTTGTAAATAAAGAAGGAGAGATTAGCTTATTATGAAACAAATAATGATTGCTAGTAGTAATGCTCATAAAATTGCTGAGTTTAAACAAATGTTAGAGCCTTTAGGTTATTGTGTTAAGAGTTGTTTAGATTTTGATAACTTTAAAGAAGTAGAAGAAACAGGTTTAACCTTTGAAGAAAATGCTCTTATTAAGGCACGTGCTTACTATGAAATGCTTCATATTCCTATTATTGCTGATGACTCTGGATTGGCAGTAGATGCGATGGATGGCGCTCCAGGGGTATATAGCGCACGCTACTTAGGACATGAAACAAGTTATGACATCAAGAATCAAGCGATTATGAGTGAAGTTTTAGGAAAAGAACGTGGTGCTCAATTCGTCTGTGTGATTGCTTATATTGATGAGTTAGGGATTGAACGGACATTTAGAGGTGAAGTACAGGGTGAAATATCTCATGAAATTATTGGAGCTAAAGGCTTTGGTTATGACCCTATCTTCTTTTATCCTCCCTATAACACAACCTTGGCGAATGTCAGTGAAGAATTAAAGAATGCAGTCTCTCACCGAGGTATTGCTTTAAAAGCATTTATTGAATATTTAGAAAGGGGTAAATAAAATGATTCATCTTGTCTTATATGAACCAGAAATACCACAGAATACAGGAAATATGATGCGTACTTGTATGGCTACAGGAAGTAAACTTCATTTAATTGAACCTCTTGGTTTTTCATTAGACGAACATCATCTGAAAAGAGCGGGTATGGATTATATCCATGAAGTTGATTACGAGATCCATCCTAGTTGGGATGATTTCACAAGTAAGACTCAAACAAGTCACTATTATTATTTGACTCGTTATGGTAAGAAAGCTCCTTCTCAGTTTAACTTTAATGAGGTAGAGGGTGACTTATATTTTATCTTAGGAAAAGAGAGTACGGGTATTCCTAAAGCTATTCTAAGTAAAGACTTAGAGCATTGTATGCGTCTACCCATGAAACCGAACGCTCGTTCATTGAATCTATCTAATTGTGCGGCAATTATCATTTATGAAGCACTACGACAATTAGATTATCCTGATTTAAGCTGTGTGGAAGTGCAAAAAGGCGAGAATTGGATCTATGAATAAGATTGATTCTTATTTTAATACACGAGCAAAACGGAATTGTTTATTTTTGATATTAATTTACAGTTTAATGATTATTATCTCCTGTGTGCATTTATATTTAGGATTAGTCATTATAAAAGCATTAACTTATGAACAAATTTTCTCAATTCTTAATTCTAGTGCTGTTAACTTAAGCTTTTTAGGAAGAATGACTGTTAATTTCATGTCAACGACACGCTTTGAAATTATTCCAGTAATGAGTCAATTTTTATCTTCTTTATATCTCTATGAAATTATCTTCTTTGTTTTAAGTGTTTTTGTTATTATCGCTAAAGCAAATACGAAACTAGAGAAGCAAACTAAAAGTATTGTTTTATTAAATTGGTGTATTTATCTTATTCTCTTTGCTGCATTAGCTATTGTAGCTTCCTTAGCCTTTAAAGCAGGATCCCTCTTTGATGCTTTTTCATTACTTCATTTCTTTGGTTATGGATTAATTGGAATCAATGGTTTCTTATTAGTCGTTAACGGTTTTGCATTATGTACTTGTCTTTTGATAGATCTACCAGAAGCTATGGCTTATCAGGTAGAGGAAGTTGAGGAGTAAAATGAAAATTAAAACAGTGTTTCTATGGATATCTTGGCTTTTGCTTTGTATTGCTATTACTTTAGGATTAATCTTTATGCTTCATCAATACTTAAATCCTGCTTCACCTGTTCAAAGTGAAATAATAAATCCAAGTACTGATATTCCAAAAGAAGAAGTAAAAGTTGATCCAGTGATTGATCAATCAGTATTTAAAGAGCATTACGAGGAAGCTGTGGAGTGGATGAATACCTTAACCTTAAAGGAAAAGATAGGACAACTCTTCTTCATTCGCAATCCTATGCCAGAAAATATCGTAGCTAATATGGAATATCAACCAGGTGGATTAATCATGTTTGCTCGTGATTTTGATTATAAAGAAAAAGAAGAAGTGATTAATAATAATGCGTATTACCAATCATTAAGTAAAATTCCTCTTTTAATCGGAGTTGATGAAGAAGGTGGAGAAGTCATCCGTGTCAGTCGCAATCAAGCGTTAGTTCCAACACCATTCCCATCACCACAGGCACTTTATGCTGGTGGAGGAATGGTGGATGTCATCAATGATGCGAAGATTAAGAGCCTATATCTGAAGGAACTGGGAATTAATGTTAACTTGGCTCCAGTTGCAGATATAGCAAGTGATGTGAATGATTATATCTATAATCGTACGATTGGATTAGATTCCGTAGGTACTAGTGAATATATTGTTAATGTTGTAAGAACAATGAATCAAGAAAATATGGGAGCTACTTTAAAACACTTCCCAGGTTATGGAAACAACATTGATACACACTTTGATCTTGCTGTTGATGAGCGAGATAAGAGAACTTTCTATGATTGTGATTTCTTACCTTTCAGTGCAGGCATTGAAGCGAATGTACCAAGTATTCTAGTTTCCCATAATATTGTGAAAGCATTTGATGAAGCACCAGCATCACTCTCTAAAAAGATGCATGATGTTTTACGTGAAGAACTTAAATTCACAGGGGTTATCATGAGTGATGATTTATATATGCAAGCCATTAAATCATATATGAATGATGTTGACCCTTGTATTGAAGCAATTAAAGCAGGGAATGATTTACTGATAGTTACTGATTTTATGAGTGGATTCTCATCACTTGAAGCTGCTGTAAATAATGGGGAAATCACTGAGGAACGTATCAATGAGTCGGTGATAAGAATACTTGCGTGGAAATTACAATTAGGATTAAAAATAAGCATGGAAGGCTAATGCCACCATGCTTATTCTTTAATTAAAATTCTTTTAAATTTGATAAGTTAGTAGAAGATTGTCCATCGTTAGCGCCTCGAATATGACGAGCGCCATCACGGCCAGTGAAAGGAATAGCGTTTTCAATATCGCCTTTTTCAACGGCTTCTAGTGCTTGTTCGTAATCATAAACTTTACCAGAATTTGATTTAAATTCTTTTAAAGTTCCATCAGGATTGCGACGTGCAGCAACGAATTTTTCTTTTTTAGAAGTTTCTTTTTTCATGATTATACCTCCTGAAATTATTGTTGACTAAAAGTACATCCTTATACAAAATAGAAAGAGAAAAAAATGGAAAATCTTTATTGATTAAGTAAGCCAAATAATTGAATATTAAATGAGAATAGCGTATAATAACTACCAGAGGTGATTGTATGATTGAGAACTTGAATGATATGTTAGGGTTAATTTTAATTTCATTAATTCCGCTTTCTTATGTTTTTTATATTATCAATCAAACACTTCAAAAGCGAAAAAAGAAGATTAAACACCAATCTGGTAAATACTATCGAGAATGGTAAATCTAAAATAAGTCAAAATAGGAGGTACTTATGTTTTCACAAGCAATTAAACCAAGCGAGGGTCCTAGTGCATTAGGTCCTTATTCACCTGCGATTAAATTAGGTGACTTTGTATATGTTTCAGGTCAATTACCTATTGACCCTACAAGTAATGAATTAGTAAGTGGTGGAATTGTTGAACAAACAAAACAAGCTATACTAAATATTGAAATGGTTCTAGCTGAAGCGAATCTAAGATTAAGTCATGTTGTTAAAACGACGGTGTTTATGAGTGACTTAAATGAATTTGAAGCTTTTAATGAAGTCTATGGACAAATGTTTGCTGAACCATATCCAGCACGTAGCTGCGTACAAGTTCAAGCTTTACCTAAAGGGGCAAAGGTTGAAATTGAATGTTTAGTGATTGACACTCTTATCTACGAAAGACAATTAGCTGATCAAGTCCAAGGTGGATGTAGTGGAAGTTGCGGTGGATGTGGAGATAATGGATGTGGTGAGGACTGCAACTGCCAATAGTGAATTGTAAACCTTATTATCATAATAAGGTTTTTTTAGTTATCCTCCTCTTTATTGTGTATACTAAACTAAGCGTGATTGTTTGTTACATGATGAAAAGGGGATGTTAAGATGCATATTTTTTATATTCAAGGGACAAGCCAAGGCTGTGTTATGTATTCATTTGAACATGAACTTATACCTAATGTTAGTATTACTAAGTTTCATTGTACTTCAACTCAGTTAATGATGAAAGTATGTGAGGGATATGAAACTAATTTTGAAGGGAATCGAAAGACAGTACGTAAGAATCATAACTATATACAGAAAACTCCTTTGTTATTGTTAAAGGATTATCAATTGTTTTTTCCTACTTGTTCACATAAAGAGGATCATTGTTGTTGGGTTAATTTTTATAATGTTTCTAATATTGTCATGACTAGTGATTATAATCTATTCATTAATTTTGACTTTAAAAATTATTATTCTCTAAGTAGTTCATCCACGTTAATTGAAGTTCCGTGTAATCGACGAACATTAAGAAAGCAGATGAAGCGTTGTGAACAAATCGATAAATTCGTTGCGGATAAGGATATTTTGTTTAAAAATCATGCTTTAAATTAGATTATGTTAAATTATTCTGTACAAGTTGTTGATTAATTGTATAATAATAGTGCAAAGTTAAAAAAAGAGGTAAGTATGAATAAGCAAAGATTAAAAAAAGATAGTATTACATTGGCTTGTGTAGTTATTGGCGCTTTTATTATGGCTATGAATATCAAGACATTTGTAAGTGCAGGTAATTTATTCCCTGGTGGTTTTACTGGGTTAACTGTTTTCATTCAAAGAGTTGGTGAAAAGTTTTTTGATGTCCAATTATCTTATGCAGTTATTAACATCTTGTTAAATGCAATACCAGCAATTGTAGGTTTTAAAACCATTGGGAAACGATTTACAATATTCTCTTGTATCATGATTGCTTTAACTGGTTTCTTTGTTGAAGTACTACCTAATAGTGCATTAACGTATGATCCGTTATTAATTGCTGTATTCGGTGGTATTTTTAGTGGAATTGGAGTCAGTGCAGCTTTAAAAGGACATGCATCAAGCGGGGGAACTGATTTTATCGCTATCTATATGTCAAGGAAACTTAATGCGCCTGCATGGAACTATATTCTAGGTCTAAATGCAATATTACTATTATGTGCAGGTTACTTATTTGATTGGAATCAAGCTCTCTATTCAATCATCTTCCAGTTTGTATCAACACAAATTGTTTCAGCCACACATGTTCGTTATAAGAAAATGACCATGCATATTATCACGAATAAAGCGGATGAACTCGCAGAAAAACTAATGATTTATACCCATCATGGAATTACTCGTTTTGAAGGAATGGGTTGTTATTCAAAAGAACCTAAGACTTTATTATATACGGTTGTTTCTAGTGAAGAAATTAAAGAAGTTATTGGATTTATTAATTGTATTGATGATAAAGCCTTTATTAATGTAATGAAAACAGATACAGTAGAAGGACGTTTTTACCAAGAACCTATTGATTAAGCAAGATTGAACAAACCATTTCATATACTTCATTGAGGTGGTTTTTTTGTTTTCTAAGAAATGTCGAACATTAACCTTTTATATCTTATTATGTGTAACACTGGGTGTAATAAGTATAGCAAGTGCTTCGCGAGTTTGGGCCTTATTTAAATTCAATGATGCTGGATATTTTTTCAAGCGTCAGTTCTGTTTCGCAATTCTAGGTTTACTCCTCATGTATTTCTCATCAAAAGTAAATCTAATGAAGCTAAAACCATATAATAAACTAATCTATGCACTCTGTATGGGCGCACTCGTTGCGGTACTAATTCCAGGCCTTGGTGTTCTTCGTAATGGTTCACGTAGTTGGTTTGGTGTAGGCTCACTGTTAATTCAACCCTCAGAATTCTTCAAAATAGCTATCATTTTGATTGTTTCAGAATGGTTAGCGTCTAAGCGCAAGATAAAGAGTTTTATGAAAGACTTATCAATGGTTGCTTTAATGAGTGTACTTGGGTTTTTATTGATTCTTGTCCAACCAGATTTTGGTAGTGGCATTGTCATGATTTGTTCTATTGTCGTCATCGTATTAGTAGCAGATAGTCCTTTATCCTATTTTATCAGAGTTGGATTTTTGGGGATTAGTGCCTTATTTGCATTAATCTTATCAGCTCCTTATCGATTAGCGAGAATCACTTCCTTCATTGATCCGTGGCAAGATCCATTGGGTAGTGGATTTCAAATTATTCAATCTTTATTTGCGATAGCACCAGGTGGTTTATTAGGCAAAGGACTTGATGCTTCAATACAAAAACATTTTTATCTACCAGAGCCACAAACAGACTTCATCTTTGCTATCTTTGCGGAAGAGTGGGGGTTTATAGGCGCTAGCTTCTTAATCCTATTATATATGTTGATTTTATATGAAGGAGTAAAGATAGCACTACACTCACATAATCAGTATTTGTCATATGTAGCTATGGGTATTACATCCCTTTTTACTATCCAAGTATTAATTAATTTAGGTGTTGTGGTTGGCTTGTTTCCAGTCACTGGAATTACCTTGCCACTCTTTTCATATGGAGGTAGTTCATTGGTTGTTATGATGGGGTCATTAGGGTTATTAATGAGTATTGCAAATCATGATTCGCTTGATTAAAATATATGTTATAATATTGTGTAAGGAGTGGTTCTTTTGAAAATATTGATTGCAACCGGTGGAACCGGAGGACATGTTTATCCTGCTATTGCATTGGCAGATGCGGCTCTTAGTAAAGATAAAAATAACGAGGTTTTATTCGTTGGTAATGAAAATAGAATGGAAGCAAAAGAAGTACCGAATCATGGTTATCGTTTCATTGGCTTAAAAGCGAGTGGTTTAAGTGGAAATGTACTACAGAAAGCAAAAGCTATTGGACAAATGGCCATCTCTTATCAAAAAAGTAAGAAAATAATACGAGAATTTAAGCCAGACATAGCGATTGGTTTTGGTGGTTATGTGAGTGCTCCGGTTATGATGGCTGCGCATCATTTACATGTGAAAGTAATGCTTCATGAACAAAACTCTATCGTTGGAGCTGCGAATAAACTATGTGCTCGATTTGCTGATGCTATTGTTATTTGTTATGAAAAATGTTTCGAAGAATTAGATCGCAATAAGACACGATTGTTAGGGAATCCAAGAGCAAGCATCGTGAAGAGTAATATTTTTGATCAAGCTTATTTCGATACCCTAGGATTAGATAATACTAAACCTTTAGTTTTAATTGTGATGGGTTCTTTAGGTTCAACATCCATCAATGAAGCCATGATGAGTGCATTAAAAGAAGTTAAGAATGACATTTCTATTCTTTATGTAAGTGGAAAACAAAACTACGAAACGATGAAGAATAAATTTACGAATAAGAATATCAAAGTGGTTGATTATGTGAATCAAATAGCAATTATGAAGAAGGTTGATTGTATTATATGTCGTGCAGGGGCTTCCACAGCTGCTGAAATTACAGCGTTTGGTACTCCGGCTATTTTAATTCCTTCACCCTATGTTGCTAATAATCATCAGTTTTATAATGCACAAGTTTTAGTTGATAAGAAGTGTGCATTTATGATTGAAGAAAAGGATTTAACGAGTAAAAATCTTTTTGAAAAGCTAACAAAGATAATGAAACAGGCTGATTTGCGTAAAGAAATGCACGAAAATGGATTAAAGTGTAGTTTTATTAATGCTAGTGATGATATACTTGCTTGGATAGATGAATTGGTTGGGTGAGAATGTATGAATGAATTAGAAAATAAATTACAGTTGTATGGCGATTTAATCGTTGATTGTCCTTTAGCTCAACACACAACATTTAAAATAGGTGGACACGCTAAATATTTTATATACCCAAAAAGCACATTAGGATTAATGCGCATTTTATGTATTGCGAAAGAAAATCATATTGAAACAAGAGTGTTTGGAAAAGGAAGTAATATTCTAGCGAGTGATGATGATTATGATGGTATGATTTTATGTCTTGATCGTTATTTCTCTGATACTTTTTTTGAAGAAGATGGAACGTGTTTAGCACAGTGTGGAGCTTCAATTATCTTATTGGCCCATGAAGCTATGAAAAATGAATTAAGTGGCTTAGAGTTTGCTAGTGGTATTCCTGGAACTGTTGGTGGTGCATTGTATATGAATGCAGGTGCTTATAAATCAGAAATTAAAGATATTGTGCAAAGAGTTCTAATTCTGCGTGATTATGAATTAGTTTGGTTAAATGTTAGTGAACTTGCTATGAGCTATCGAACTTCAATCTTTCAAACGCATCGAGATTGGATTATCTTAGCCATTGAGCTAGAACTAAATAAAGGTGAAGGAACACAAATTAAAGAATTGATGGATTCAAGAAGAAAACGTCGATTAGAATCACAGCCTTTAAATTATCCTTCTGCTGGAAGTATCTTTCGAAATGATGAAAATAAACCAGCATGGGAATGTATTGAAGGTGTCGGTTTACGTGGAAAGCGTATTGGTGGTGCAATGATTTCAGATCGACATGCCAATTTTATTGTGAATGTGGATAATGCTTCAGCAAAAGATGTCATTGAATTAATTGAACTTGTTAAAAAAAGTGTGAAAGATAAATATCAAATAGATTTAAAAACGGAAGTAGAGCATTTCAATTGGAAAAGAAAGCAAAAGTAGAGCTTTCTCAAGAGAATGAAGTTGAGAAAAGATATTTATCACATGCTGAAAAAAAGAAAAAACGTCGCACACAACGTAAGATTATTAAAATCGTCTTCTTTATCTCTTTAATATTATTAGTTTGGGCTTATTTAACTTCTGATATTTCTAAAGTGAAATCTTTAGTAGTTACTGGAAATAATCTCTATTCTGATGAGAAAATATTAGAGATGAGTCATTTAGATTATGATTCTTCATTTATACTTAATCCTGGTTTTTTAATTGCTCATAAATTAGAAAAAGACCCATTAATTAATAAAGTGACAGTAAGTAAGAATTTGCAAAATGGAATTGTTATTCATGTTGATGAAGAGAAGATTGTTGGTTACTTAAATAATGATAAGAAACAATTATTAATTGCTGGTTCTCAAATTGTTGAATTTGATGAATGGCCAATGATTGATTATACAAAGACACCCGTTATTGGAAAATTTACTGATGAACAGTATAAGGCTCTTGATGAAGCTTTTAGTGAAGTTGATAAGGAAATTATTTTTATGATATCTGAGATTGAACCCTATAAAACATCTTATGATCCTAATATGGCACAATTAATCATGACTGATGGTAATCGTATTTCTACTTCAATGGAAGGTATAAATCTTATTAATCGTTATAAAGAAGTACTTAAATCACTTCAAGGAAGTCATGTATGCTTGTATTTAGAAGAAATTAGTGGTACTATTTTTAAAGAAACAGATGACTGTAAGGCTGGTTTAGTCATTCCTTCTACTCCACAGGATACTCCTAGTGAGGAGGAAACACCAAATGTATCTGGCGATGAACAACCTCTTGAGGATGATTTAAACCAGAACAATGGGGAAGAACCCACTGAATAGTTTTGCATTTATTTGTGAAAATGAGTATAATAGAAAGTGAAAATAAGGAGGTTTCTTATGTCTATATCTAAAAGTACCCAATTCGGTAATATCAATATCTCAATTGAAGCGATTGCCTCATTAGCAGGTGGCGTTGTCAGTGAATGTTATGGTGTTGTTGGAATGGCGTCTCAAAAAATTGTAAAAGATGGAATTGCAGAACTACTCAAGAAGGAAAACTATGCTAAGGGTGTAGTTGTTCGTCGTAATGAAGGAAATCTGGAATTAGATTTATATATTATTGTTTCTCATGGAGTTAAGATTAGTGAAGTCGTTCATGAGGCTCAAAAGAAAGTTAAGTATATGCTTGAAAAATCACTTGAGCTAGATTTTAATACCATTAATATTTATGTTCAAGATGTAAAGGTAATGAAATAGGCTCGTTATGGAAAATATTAATGGAATCATCTTTAAAAAGATGCTTGAAAACGGAGCCAACAATCTAACGAATCAATATACGATGATTGATGCGCTCAATGTTTTCCCAGTTCCTGATGGAGACACTGGAACTAATATGTCTATGACCTTTAATGCAGGTGTAAAAGAAATCCTGCAGACTTCACAAGTTGGTGTTGGCGATATCGCTAAAGTATTATCAAAAGGTTTATTGATGGGAGCTAGAGGAAACTCTGGAGTTATCTTATCTCAAATTTTCCGTGGTCTTTACCAAGGCTTAGAAGGCATGCAAGAGGTTAATGGATTTCAGTTAGCCAATGCCTTTGTCCAAGGTAGTAGAGTTGCATACAAAGCGGTTATGCGCCCAGTAGAGGGAACAATTCTAACGGTCATTCGTGAATCAGCAGATTATACCCTTGATTATGCCACAAAGACACCGAATGTTACTTGTTTACAAGTCTTAACTAAATTAGTCGAAGAAGCAGATGCTTCTTTAACACGTACACCTGATTTACTTCCGGTTTTAAAAGAAGTAGGGGTTGTTGATAGTGGTGGAGCTGGACTTGTTTGTGTTCTTAAAGGATTTTTAGCGACACTGAATGGTGAAAATATTGAACGTCTTGAACAAGGCGAAGCAATGGATAATGCAGGAGCTAATTTAGAATCAGAAGAATTTGGATATTGCACTGAATTCATTATTCGTTTAAGTGCTCAAGCAATGCGTACATTTAATGAAGATGCTTTAAAAGATTCATTAGCTAGAATTGGTAACTCATTAGTGGTTGTGCAAGATGAAGATATCGTTAAAGTTCATGTTCATACATTAACACCAGGAGAAGCCTTAAACTTAGGACAACGGTATGGTGAATTCGTGAAGTTAAAGATTGAAAATATGTCTGAGCAACATGATAATGTATTAATGAACTCTGAAGTGGAAAAAGCTGAACAACCTCGTAAAAAATACGCGATTATTGCGGTAGCAGCAGGACAAGGACTTAATGATTTATTCCTAGAAATGCGTGCTGATGTCGTTATATCAGGTGGACAAACAATGAATCCTTCTACCGAAGATTTCGTCGCAGCGATTGCGAAAGTTCACGCTGAAACGGTTTATATCCTACCCAACAACTCAAACATCATCTTAGCGGCTCAACAAGCGGCAAGTGTGTGTGAAGATGAACATGTTATTGTATTGCCTTCTAAGTCAATTCCACAAGGCTATGGTGCTTGTATCAATTTCAATCCTGAAGTGGAAGAAGAAGAAAATACAAACGAAATGACAAAAGGAATTAACAATGTTCGCACAGGTCAAGTAACCTTTGCTATTAAAGATACAACATTTGAAGGTCTAGAAATCAAAGCAGGAGACTACATGGGTATCAATGAAAAAGATATTGTTGTATCAACGGTAGATAAACTAGAAGCTACTCATACTCTATTAGATCAAATGATTGATGATGAAAGTGAATTAGTAACATTATTCATCGGTGAAGATGCAAGTGAAGAAGAAGTAGCTAATGTTGTTAGTTACATTGAAGAAAAGTTCCCACAAGTTGAAGTTGAGCCTGTGGCAGGTGATCAACCAGTGTATGTATTTGTTATTGGAGTAGAATAAGATTCGATAGGTGGTAATCGTAATGGTTACCATCTTTTTTGTTTTATTTTATTAGTTTGTGTAGGCATATCATTTACTGATGACAATACCATCAAATGGAATAGTTTTACTATTTCAGATGTAATTTAGTTGAATTATTTATTTATATGTGTGGTGCCACACGAAAGCATTTACTTTATTTGAATTAGGAATATAATTTGATTAAATAGGATGAAAGGAGAAAATCATGGAAAAGGAAAAAAGCAGTTTAACTGAATCGAATTCAAAAGAGTTCTTTCAAAAAAAAGTATTTTTCACTTCTAAGAAGATTTCAATTGGTTCATTAAAAGAAATATTTATGGCGAAATACGTAAGCAATAAGTCGGAACCTATTTAAAGGCAAACGAGTGTAGAAAAGCTAAGATAACTTAGCTTTTCTTTAGAATGAGGTGTAACTATGAAGGCGTTTAATTATGCGTTAAATGAGTCATTTCAACTTTGTTTCAAAAGTTCAAAAATAATGACAATTACATATTTATTTATTAAATTATTGATAACTTGTTTACCGTCGCTTCAAATAATCTATTTATCAAATCTCATTACTATCATTGAAAACTCAACGGGTAGAATTGACTCATCATTTCGTTTAAACTTATTTCTACTAGTTATGGTAATCATGTTGACTTGGATATCAAAATCAAGTCAATTATTAATTCTTGAATGCTTAAAAATTAAAATTAAAGAAAAGATGGCTCCTCTACTTACTAAAAAAAGAACTCATTTATGTTTAGAAAGTCTAGAAGATGAAAAAACGAATGAAATGATTCATCGTGTTTCTTCTGAAATTGAAGTGAATATATGCAATACTTTTGAGTCCACTTTTGGATTGATGTTATTCGTAGTGCAAATTTTTTTCATATTGCTTATCTTGATGAAACAAGTTTGGTGGATTAGTATTCTAATACTCATTATTTCACTTCCTTTGATTCCCATCACAATTAATAACAGTCGTAATAAGTATGAACAAGATATGAAAGTAACTAAGGTAAGAAGACAATATGAATATTTATCTGAATGCATAACAAATAAAAGAGATGCTTTAGAAAGAGAGCTATTCAATACAAATCAATCCTTATGTAATCAATGGGTTGAAAAATATACAACTGCAAGAATTATTAAGAATGATAATGAAAAAAAATGGTATAAGAAAGTACAAAGTGCTAGTTTTGTTACACAAGTTTTTTTCTTATTAATTATCATAATACTGGCAATCTATACGAGAGAAGGCTATCTATCAATGGGGATATTTATTGCCTTTCTTCCAACCTCTTTTGATTTAGTGCTCATTGCTTCATGGGATTTGCATGACTACATAAATAAAGCGGTCATAGGGAAAGAGTATTTCAGTGAATATAAAATATTCATGGGCTTAAAAGAATATAACAATCAAGGTAAAATAACGGTAGATAGCATTGAAGAAATAGAATTTTGTAGAGTTAGTTTTAAATATCCTAATTCCGATAGAGAAGTCATTAGCAATTTTTCATATATCTTCAAGAATAAATGTAATTATTTTCTCATTGGACTCAATGGTGCAGGGAAATCAACGCTTGTTAAATTAGTTCTAGGATTTTATCAACCAAATCAAGGAAGTATTTTAATCAATGGGATTAATTTAAATAAAATCAATTTGGATTGTGTTTATGAAAATTCATCCGTTATGTTTCAAGATTTCGTTAAATTCAATCTAACTGCGAAAGCGAGCTTAGGATTAGGTAATCATGGCATCGACTATGGTTTCGTTGACGAGATTTACGATGATTCATTTCTTAAAGAAGCATTAAAAAGCGAGAAGCCAATCGGTAAAGAATATAGTGATGGAATTGGACTATCAGGAGGCGAATGGCAAAAAGTTTCAATTTATCGAATTATTAATAAACGGTGCAATTTTAAAGTGTTTGATGAACCAACTGCATTCATTGATCCGATTGAAGAAAGTAAATTTATGAAATCGATGAAATTAAGTTGTTCATTGGGAATTTTTATAACACATAGACTATCACTTATTGATGCCTTGGATCAAGTGTTAGTTATTAGTGAGGGTAATCTGATTGAATATGGAACGAAAGAACAATTACTCAAAAACGATAGTTATTTCAAGAAACTATATAAAACACAGGGGAGTTGGTATCAATGAAAAAAAGATATTTACCCATTCGTATCATAAAAGATAGTATAACTTACGAATTCAAGGATTTTATATTCTTAATTTGCTCATTTGTTTTTCAAAGTATCGTTTTTAGTATTTCTCCATACTTAATTGAATTATTCATTAATAGTATTCACGAATTTCTGAATGTTTTTATACTCTCATTCATATCAGTTTCTTTAATATTAATTTTAAAACCGATTGCAAATTACTTTAATGTTCTAATTATAAATGTTTTCAGTAAAAAAATGAGGATGCATTTTGAAAATTTCGCAAATCGTAAAATTGCTTTATATTCATCAGAAGATTTTGAAAATATTGAAAGTACTAAGAGGATACATTTAAGTATCGAAGGGGCTACATCAGCCAGTCTTGCTTCTATATCAATTCCGAGTATCTTAGCTTTTTTCATACCTTACTTTATATTTCTTTCAATTTATTTTTATAACACCAAACCTATATTTGGTTGGATTGCTATTGTTGTTTTTGTTCCTATTTTATCATCTCAATGCGTTCGTACAATACTTGTTTATAAGTTAAAAAAGGATATTGTACAAGTTGAAATCAAAGAGAATTATTTTCGTAAAATATTAACTGAGCCTGATAGCTTAAAAGAAATTCGTATACTCCAAGAAGAGAATCGATTTACAAAAATCTACAAAGAGTGTTTGGAAAAAATATCTTCTCTGAAGTATAAAAATGAATGTAAAATGATGGCGGTTAGTTTGTTTTGTGACTTGATGTCTATTGTTGGTTTAGCGGGTACGCTCTATCTACTTGTTTATTCAATGGTTGATAAAAGTATTCGTATCGGTGCGTTCATAGCTATTCTTACATCAATATTAGAGATGTTTAATTGGATGAGTGATTTAGCAAATTATGATGCAAAAGATTTATTCAATCGTTTCGGTTCAATAATTAATTATTATGATTTTATTGATCGAACACTTATGGAGAAAGAAAAAAGAGCAGCAGATGAAATTATCTTGAAAAATGTCTCATATCAATATTATAGTTCAGACAAATATGCACTAGATGATATTAATCTACATATAAGAAAAAATGATAGAATTGCGATTGTTGGCAAAAATGGTTCAGGCAAATCAACTTTAATCAACCTAATTTTAGGTCTTTATGAACCAACTAAGGGGACTATTAAAAGAGTTTCGTTTAGTTCTCAAAATAGCAGAGTAACTTCGGTATTTCAAAACTATTGCAAGTATAAACTATCGATGGAAACAAATATTACTATTGGTGAAGAAGAAAAACGTAGTCGAGACTACCTGATAAAACAACTTAGTGAAATACAATTTAATCAACAAGAATGTACTCTTGAGACGGTTTTGTCCAGCGAATTTGATGGGATTGATATATCAAAAGGACAGTGGCAGAAAATAGCAATTTTAAGAGGGAATCGAGTAGGTTTTGACTTCATTGCTTTAGATGAACCCACTTCATCAATTGATCCTTTGCAAGAAGCAAATGTAATTAATTATTTTGAAGTGATGACAAAAGAAAGTACATGCATCTTAGTAACGCATCGACTCAATGCAATTAGACTAGTAGATAATATTATTGTCTTAGATAAAGGTAAAATAGTAGAACAAGGAACACACATTGAATTATTGGATAGAAAAGAGCTTTATTATGATATGTACTGTGAACAAAGAGATAAGTTTTGTTAGTAATTTACAGAGAGGTGATCTTATGGAGCAAATTCAATTATATAAGTATGTTAGCAAGGAATATGATGAAAGATACTATTTTAATGGTAGTGAAGAAAATACGGATATAGAAAAAACATTAACAGATTTTATCTATAAATATGAGATTCGAAGTGTTTTGGAACTAGGGTGTGGTACTGGATATTGGCTAAATATTTTATATAAATTAGGACTTAGAAATTTATTAGGTATAGATGGATCGAAGTATATGTTAAGCGTAGGCAAACAAAAATACGGAAAGTATTTGAAGTTCTTAAAAGCAAATATATTGAAAAGTGATTTTAAATTAGGAAAATACGATTTAATTATGTGTAATTATTTTTTATCACTTATTAATTTTGATGAAATAGATAATTTACTGATGAAAATATTCAGTATTGATTCAGAATACTTCTTTATTATTGAAAATACCACTTTTGACGAATGTATTAATAGCCAAACTATAACATTAACGGAAAAATGGGGAAATAAAATAATAGATATTAGCTATTTTGTTTATAGAGCTGGAGAATTAATTAAGAAAATAGAGAATGTTGGTTATAAATTGATTGAGTTCACAAGTATAAATGAAGATGTAGTAGTTTATATATTTAAGAAACGATTCAAGAATAATAAAGGAGAATAACAA